>ENA-OWND01000283-OWND01000283.1-metagenome-genome-assembly--contig:-NODE-283-length-37022-cov-5.604025_pt1 | contig 37022 bp, 34 predicted proteins | sample MGYA00245342_ERZ651119 | MGnify/ENA primary metagenome ERZ651119 (study PRJEB26857, sample SAMEA4031756) | metagenome | biome: human; feature: oral; material: saliva | place: Philippines | collected 2014... | reverse complement strand
CGTGGAAAGCGGAGTTACAAACGTAACGAAAATATCGATCTGGCGGCACGTGCTATCAAAGAATATGCCTGGCGCGAGGGAGTTGCCTGCTTCGACTTGTACGGGATGACTGGAGGAGCGAATTCGTGCGAACAGTGGCTGGCTTCGGATCATTTGGGGCGCGACCGTATTCATTTCAATGTGGCCGGTTATCAGGAACAGGGCAAATTGCTTTATAAGGCGCTTCTCCGTAGTGAATTGGATTATCGAAAACGGATGTCTTTATGAGTCTTTTGTCGTTTCTTTCAGAGACGATCTCTTCGGGAATAAAAACCGGTATGCTGTGGGAGCGTATCGGTTCGCTGTTGCGCTATCAGCCGGATGCGCCGATGCTCTTCAGTACGGGACTGTTCTTTTTTCTTTTTATCGTCATCTGCTTCCATATAGATGACTTGCTCTTTGAGCTCTGCTAGGAAATCATTAAGACTCATTATATATCTCCTTATTAATCATCATCTCTACCTTTACTAGGTAGGGCTTCACCATGTTTAAATGCCATATTATACATGAGTCTAGCTTTTTGACTTTCAAGTTTCTTCTTAATCTTAAGAAGTTCTCTTTGTTTTTCTAGACTACCATCATCTTCAGCTTTCTTTAGATAACGGTTAGTCATTTCTAATTCTAATTCAATTTCTTCTAAAACTTTACGACGTTCTTTAGATTGAGTATCCATAGATAGTCCAAGATAACCTAAGACTACAATTACAGAAATTGCTGGATTGATTAGGTAGCCTACACCAGCAGCAATAGCTAGTTTAACAATACGACTTGCTTTAGGTAAGATTTTACCAGCAATAACTGCTTCCCTATTTTCAGATTCTAAGTCTTTAGTATTAATTACACCCTTAAGTTGATCCATTTGAGCGTCGAATTGTCTACTTACATTAGAGATATCAGAAGATACATCACTAATTTTAGCTTTAACTTTTTCAGATGCCATAGAAATAGTATTAATGATATTCATTTCTTTTAAAGTAGTAGGATAGTGAGTGAAATCATATAATAGATTAGCACAGGCTTCTTGTACTTTAGTTTGAATAATAGCTTCATCTAAAGAACCATCACTATATTCTTCTGGTTCAGATTCATTAAGCTTTTCAATATTATCTTTAATACAATCAATCTTTTGATAATCTTTAAGATCCTTATGACGTTTACGTCTAGCAGTCTTAAGTTTTTCTTTTAAGATATGATCAAACTTATTATGAGGAATAATAGATGCTTCTATATTAGCTAATTGAGTAATACCATCAATATCATCTAAAGAGTATCTATCAAATGATTCACTAATAAGAGATGTAATATCTTTCTCAGATAAAGATCTCATAGATTCAAATAAGATATCTAGTTTAGTTGGTAAAGTATATAGATTACTTTCTTCAATAGATTCATCGATATTATCTATTAAGAGTCTCATTCTTTCTACAACATCTTTATCAATCTTATTAGCATACTTTTCATATGTAGTAAGTAAAGACTTAATCAATAAAGGTTTTATCTTTAGAGTACAGCAAGAAAGTAATGCTTCATTATATTTAGTCAAAGTGATATAATATTGAGTGGTATCACTATTGATCATATTCAATGCATCGAAGATCATATCCATATTATTGATGTAAGTTTCAATACCTACTTCATTTGGAAGCACTTCAATAAGCTTAACAAAGTTTTCATGAGTTGGATCGAATTTGAATTTAGCAATGTATGCTTCCATCTTACCATCTCTGAAGTCAATAACTTCATCAAGATCCATATCTTTAGGTTTATTAACTTTATCTACAATCTTAGCAATATCACTAGAACCAAATGGATTATAGTTAGCCATATCAGTTAGAGTAGATTCTAATGCTTCAGCATATTTAAATTTATCTTCAGCATTAACCAAGAAGTAATCTGCTGCTGCTTCCATAATACCAATAGTATCATATGGACAAGCATTCTTACTTAAGACAAAAAGATAATTTTCTGTAGCTACTTTGAACTTACTAATGGCTGGCATATCGTAAGTATCAATTAGCTTACAGATTGTTGTAGTTTCTTTAACTGCATCTTTTTTAGTCAATACGTTTTCGATTACAATCTTATCGAAATCAAAACGTCTACTGATCTTATCATAGTTTTTAATAATACGATCATAAGTTACATTCTCACATGCTACTTTATACATCATATTTAAAGTTTCTTGTTGAGCAGCTTGCCCTTCTCCTCCCTCAGAACCACCAGCCGATGGAACTAAAGAAGCAATGTTACCAGCAGCTTTCTTAAGTTGATCTTTAACATCGCTATGGATTTTCTCAACAGCATTAGCTACTTTGTTTTTAACTCTACCCTTATGGAGAGCCATCTTACGTTGAAGATAATTTTTGAATTGATTTGCATCACGTACTTTAGTAATCGACTCTAATACTTTCTGACGATGCTTGTTGACTACTACTGGATCATTATCTTTATATAATTCCAATAATAAGTCTACAGATTTCATGATCGCAGTATCAATATTAGAATCTAACTCTAATATGTGTTTAAATACAGTATCAGCTTGAGTCATATTATGATTCTCTGATACGATACTATATAGACCGGCATAATCATCCGAAGTCTTACGTATCTTATTCAATTCGAGTTGCCGTTTTCTAATATTCGTAATCATTTACGCATTTCTCCTTTTGTCTAAGACTTATGTTTATTATTAATAAGTTCAAATATTAAACATTATATTCAGCTAAAACTGGGGTTGATTAACATAAATGTAATACTATATTATTTAATCTTGGAGGGTAAAATGAATATTCCATTTATTATACATGAAGCTCCAATGACGGTTGGTGAATCTAGACTTGTTGAAAGTATCAACAACAAACCTGTTGCTGAAGGTATCCTTCAGGATGGTGATACAATTAATCGTAACCGCCGTTGTTATGCAACATCTGATCTTAAAGCTCAAATTGCGTGTGAGCGTACACAAGAACTTATCCGTACTGGTAATATGAAAGGCGAACAAGGTCACCCTATGAGTGATAAAGTTGAACGCCAATCTACAATTGATCCAGCTATGGTAGTAGTTAAATATCTTGATATTAAAGTTGATGGTAACCTAGTTCTTGGTCGTTATACTGGTACAAATAACCAAGCTGGTCGTGATTTCAATGAAGATCTTTTAGATGGTGAAAAACCAAGCTTCAGCCTTCGTGCTTTAGGTGCATTGGAAAACGTTGGCGGTAAAAACTATGTAAAGAACTTAAAGATTATTACATGGGACCGTGTAATCTATCCATCTCATAAACGTGCTTATACTACAGGTTTAATTAAAGAATCTGCTAGTATGGAAGACAACAATGAAGTTGTAGTTAAAGAAGGTTATGAAGGTCGTATTATTCCTATCAATAACCCAGCAGTAATCAGCTATATTCAATCTGAATCAGCAAATGTAGATTTAATCTCTGATGTAATGGAATTCAGTAAACGTGGTATGACTGTATTAGAAAATGGTAATGTACGTTTATTTGATGAAAGTGGTGCATCTTTGATTATGTCTCCTGAAAAATATATCAAAGATGAAATCATGGAATGGGCTAAAAACCAATATTAAGAAAAAAAAATAAAACAACCCAAGGAGTCTAAGCTCCTTGGGTAATTTTTATTACTAATTTAGAATCGCCATATTCTAAATACTCAACTGTATACTGTTTATCATTTAATAGACGTTCACCTAGATCATTAAGATTTCTAGAGTTAATATAAGATCTGTTTTCACATACCATGAAACTATAATGAGTTTTCAATCTATCAATATATTGAATCTCAATATTATTATTGCTAAACTCTCTAAACTTTTTACCTAGCATATATTCTAGTTTAGCCATAGCTATAGCTATTGGATATTTAGGAGTATATATAATATCAGTTAAGTTAGTTAGTCTAGCTTGATATACTTCTGGGATTACAACTAAACCAAGAGATCTAATATATTGGATATTATCTAATATCCATTGACAGGATTGTTTAACACATTTGAGTTCAACTTCTTCTCTATAACCATTATTGAACTTGATATACTTATAGTCAATCAATTGGTCTACATGAGTTAATTCATGGATAATAATTTCCAATGCTAAGTTTCTAATTTGGTCTGTATCAATAAATCCTTGTCGTTCTACTGTATCAGCAAAAGCTTCTAAACTTACATAAATACAACCATATGGTGTAGTTCTGGCTATATTAGTTTTAGTATCTAAATATCCAGATACAAAGTTTAATCTTGTATAGGGATCTAGTGTGTTTACCTTTCCATTAAATGTATTATATACGAATGTGAGTGTTTGTTGAGCTAATTCTATTACGTCAAATCTGTTCATATCTTTCCTCCTCAACATAATAATATATCAATAAAATGTACTTTTTAAAAAGGAGTCTGAAATTATGTTTAATAGAATGACAGACGTTGTAAATAAAATAGAGAGACGTTTAGGTACAGCTCCTTTGAACTTACCTGAAGAACTCCAAAAAGAACACTGGGCTGATAAAGTAATCAAACCAGATACATTAACTACATTTAGTCGTTTCTTCCCTCATATGGTTAAAATTCAACTTAAACCAGAAGATAAAAAAGATGGCTATTATCTATTAGATCGTCAAGTACCAGATAACTATGAGATTCTTGGAGTTAAAGATATCTTATGGTCTGATACTAATAATGAAACAGCTGGTCTACAACAATACTCTGGATATGGTATCTATAGTGTATTAGCAAGATCTATGGATACTGATAGTATCATGCTTGCTCAAAACTATGCCGATGTAAGTTCATTATTTAATAGTGGTATCTATCTAGATTTCATTCCGCCTAATATGGTTAAACTTGAAATGGCTGTAGGTGGTAATACAGATAACTTGTTATCTAATGTATATATTGGTGTATTCGTTAAGCATCCAGAAAACTTAATGACTATTGAACCGACTAAGATGGAGACATTTGAACAGTTAGCTCAAGCTGATGTGGCTACATTCTTATTTGAATACCTTAAACACTATGATGGTATTGAAACAGTATATGCTAATATTGACTTGAAGTTATCTTCATTAGAATCTCAAGCTCAAAGAAGAATGGAAATCATTGAGTTCTTAAGAGATAACTATGTTAACCCAGCTAACACTAATCAACCAATTATGTATACAGTATAAAAAAAATAAATAGGAGAAGGAGTTTCAAACTCCTTCTCTATTCTTTATCTTCCTCTATAAGGTTTTAATACAAATAAACTATTAAGAAGCATATCTTCATAATCTTTATTAGTTATTTGATAGTCTATCTTAATTGATCCATCTGGATTGATTCTATATGAAGTATAACTAATATTAGATTGTCTTATTAACTCTCTAGCTCTTTTAATATCCATATTATTACCTCAACATATTCTGTCTATTACTACCAAGAAGTGGTGTTATTGCCATATATCTAGCCATTGCTCCAGCATGTAATACAGGATTATATGTCATAAGGAATCTTCTAAATCCTTTAAGACGAGATACTGGTACATCAAAGGTTAGATCATTATTGAATCTAAATCTCATTGCTTCTGTAAGAGTACCACGATTATCATCAACTAAGACAAATGGAATCAAATCTACTTTATTATTCCATCTATCTTCTAAATGAAGATATCTTACTTTAAGACTATCACATTTAATATCTAATAGATCTCCTGTAGTAGAATATAATCTCTTAAATGGAGACATCTTATTCTCAGGATCACAGATATTTATCGCTTCTTCTACGACTGTACATAGATCATCATAGTTATCCCAATCTATTACAATACCAATCTTCTCTCCTCTAGGAGATAATCTCATTTGATATTTATATCTTAAATTAGTTGTAAGTTTATTAGCTCCTACAACATATTCAGAATGAAAATTTTCCTTAATCTCAGTATTAATCTTTTTATGTATAGTATTAAAAGTAACCTCCAGTTTAAATGTAAGATAGTAGTTTAGTTCAAAGATTTGTTCGACTACTTTATTATAATTTTCAAAGTTAGCCAATATATTCACCCCAATCTATTAGTGATTTGTAACGGCTATCTTAAAAAAATAAAACCCCTAGGAGAATGAACTCCTAGGGAAATTGTATTATTTCTTTGCAGAACTGATTAAATGATGATCAAGATCGATCTTATTCAAATCAGGATAAATATCTGCATAATACTTTGTAGTACCATTGATCACTGTGGATAAACGGATTACCAAATCTTTTTCACGTCCTTGGTGACGAATCAATTCATAATGTAATCTCTTATTTGGATTACATTCTGGATTGAATTCAGATACAAACTGAGCAAACGCTGCAGCTGCATTTTGATCACTCATTTTATAGTTAAGTAAACGCACTGCACGAACAACTTTGTCAGTATTAGATTCTTTGATTTTGATAAAAGAATCATAATCGACATAATTTCCCAAGATGTGTTCAGTCTTAGGGAATAATACATTTACCTTTGTTTCACCTTCAGGTGGAACGGAGTTTACTTCTGTTTTAACTTCTTCTTTTGGTTTATTAATCATTTGAGAGAAGTTAACTGCAATAGAAGCATCTTTGTTTTCCAGAGGTTGTTGAATTGCTTCTTCTGCTACATCAATGATATCTACCTTTTCGGTACCGATTTCTTCTGCTGGTGGAATATCTTTTTCTTCGGTATTAGTATTTTTTTCTTTGCGATTAATATAATCGCTACATTTGCTGATTAAGTTACTAATACATTCAACATTTTCCATTTCCAATAAATTTTTCATAGTTTCCATAATATGTTTCTCCTTTGCTTATAACACTATGGAATAATAAATAGGTGATAGATCATCAAGATCTATCACCTTAATAATATATGGTTATTTATATATTTAATGTGCAAAATATACAGTATTATTTTTCAATACACCATTCCATAGTAGAATATTATTTTTATACTTATTGAATAATGGTTTATTATACATCTTTATTTTAGTAAAGTCTATAAGTGGATAATCTATAAATCTACATACTAATTTACCTTCACGGAATATATTATTTTTGATGTATAAGATATTATCTCCTTTATGATAAGAAGTATATACATCCACTTCTTGATTATAGTTAGTTTTAGATAATTCTAGTCCACCATATTTAGTATTACCACTAATCCATTTATCGGCTAAATAAGTTTCACCAAACAATTTACCTAATTTTTGAATTTGTTTAAATCTATATTTAACTGTGTTCATATTATAATCTCTCCAAACTTTTACCTATATTACGAATATATCTGTTGACGTTCTGTAAAATATCAGCCATAGATCTTAAGAAGAAATATATTGGTTGCTTTCTTCCATATAATCTAATTGATCTTTGTCTCATTCGTTTTCTTTTGTTCATATAGAATCTCTTTCATTCTATTAGAAATATATTCTTTATCTTCTTCTGATAAAGTATTATAAATAAATCTTATAAAACAATCATAATTTTTTGCAAGAATCCTACATTTCTGGCGAGTGCGGTTATTTCTATTCATTTTCCTCACCTAATAAAGATGCCACTTTCGGATCATTCAATAACTCTTCTGGTAAATTAATACCAATCAATTTAAGTTTTTCTAATGATTCATTATTCATTGTTTCAGCTTTGTATGCTGTATATACACTTAAAGGTTTAAGAGCTTTAGCTTTATTTCTTGGTCTATTATTCATTATCTGATTCTCCTTCGGTAATAACTGATAATATATGAATATTATTAAGATGAACAAGAGCATTATTCATCTTAATAATTTCAGTACAAAATTCTAGAAATGGTTTTCTAAAACATTCCATTTTAGAATTATAGCAATTTAATCTTATTAGATCAGATAAGGTCATATTATCTGTAAGATTCTTATTAAGCTCTTTAATTCTATCAGTAAATGTTTTAGTTATAACTATACCTTCATTAGTAATAATACTATCAGCATATAGATTATATGCTTTAATTAAATTCCTATATCTACCATTCTTTTTATATAGATAGGTATCCTTTATAAGTAAATCTTTAGATTCCATCTTTATACCCATCCTTAGAATAATCTATAACTGCATATCCAGCATCATATTGCTTTTTAACAGATTCCCTAATCTTAAATAAGTCATCAGCTTTCTCTTGTAAAGTATTAAGACTAATCTTAATTTCTCTACACTCAGTAGCATACTTACTAAAGATAGGTTTCTTAGCATTATAAAATCTGGATATTGATCTAAACCCATCATCCACTACTTCAATGCATTCTGTATTAGGATTACGAGTTCGACCTAAAGTTTGTTTAGCTAATATCTCTGACTTAAATGGCTCAGCCAAGATAATAGTAGCTTTTAAATCTCTGATGTCTAATGCGGCACCAGCAGATTTAGTTGTTGAAAGTATAATAGTCTTACTAAGTTGCTCTTGTTTAATCTCTTTAGGGATAGCTGAAGTATATACACCGATATCATCTTTGAACTCAGGATAGTTCTCCTCAATCCAAGCTTTAACGATATCTATAGCTGATATAGTACCGATATATACAAGTACTTTACCACCAATCTTCATGATCTTATCCATAACTATATACATCATATCATAGAATTGATTATTACAAACTATATAATTTGTATAATTATTTCTATTTAATCCATATACTTTGTTAGAGCATTCACTTATCTCTTGTGGAGTTGGTCTACTATTAAATCTTAATGCAAGATAAGCCGTATGAGGATCATTATCTTCATCAAATAGATTTATACTAGGAACATTTCTAAAGTATAATCTATAGATAAAGTTTTCAGTCTCATCCGATCTACCAGGTGTTGCAGTAAGATATAATGTCTTCTTAGTATTAGTATAGAAGTCAATCATACAAATATTATCAAAGTTAAGATGAGCTTCATCATATACTTTTAGATATACTTGTAGTTTCTTGAATAGTTCACTAATCTTATCCCATCCATTATTAGTACCGAAGTTCTGTAATGTAGAATGAGTAACTAAGAATACTTTATATTTAGATACATCAGTAATTCCATTTAATATCTTATGAATACCAACTGAACCATTGATTACTAATACTTCTCTACTTTGATCTAGATCTGTATATTCACCAATACAATTTCTCCATTGATCTAACCAACCTGTAGTAGATGCAATAACTATAGTTCTAGCTCTCCAATACATTAGAGATGCTATAGTTACATATGTCTTACCTTTACCTGTTGGTAGATTAATTGATAACTGTCCACTATTTTGATTAGAATAATATTGACCTTTACCTAAGATGAAGTGTAAAGCCTCTTGTTGTACATCATCTCTAGGAAGATATCTAATCTTTATAGGTGGAGTTTCAAAGTAAGGATCACTATTATAATCTCGTACAGGTTCTTCATTATCAAAGAACTTCTTAACGAAATATAAATCTAATCCTCTAGGGAGATAAAGAAGTCTATTGACTTCATCATATGACATTCCCTTATAACTTCTAGTGAAAGTAATTCTATCAAATATAGTAAAATAAGATTCCAGTCTAGGAGCATCTCCTAGACTGTAATCTGTAATCACTATAGATGAATTACGTAAGATTATCTTATTCATAATCTTAAATTTCCTCATTCACCAATGCATCAGTAAGCTTACGTTCATTCTTAATATCTTTATTAGTTAAGCTTGGCTGATTCATAAATAATTGTGGCTGTTCTTGGAAGAAGTAATCTATAGTAGACGGAGCTGTCTTATTATAAGAAGATGGATTCTTCAAGATACTTGCCAAGTTTTGGAAGTCTAATGTCTTAGTAATAGAAGGATTTTCATATAATGCCTTAGTAAGTGGAAGTAATACATAAGGTTCATTTACATTATTCCAGTTAGGTCTATCAAAGATATTATATGCACTTCTAATTTGATTAGACAAGATTGTTTCAGTATGAATAGTATGCTTAGACATACCGCCATTTAATAATGCTCTCATAAACTCTTGTGCTAAATCATCTTTAGTAAACGATGTAGTTACAGCCGCTTTATCTAAGATATCTTTAATACGGTTAAGAGTCTTAGAGAACTCATTATTCACTATAGGAGTATAGAAAATAGTTTGATCATCTTCTTTAGCTAATACTGCTAATGGGATATTGATTTCACCTTCATCAGTTTGATAGCGTTTCATATTAGTTAATCTAACTAATGCTTCAGAAAGATAAAATTTATCGATCTTATCAATTTCGATTGGATATTCTTCTTTATGATCAATGATAGCAAACTTATTTACATAATCATTATAGTCTAGAACTGTGTTAGTTGTATCATCAACATCATCTTCATTATCTTTAAAGATCTCATCTATATGGAATCTTAGATAGATATCGTTATAGTTTCGATCTTCAATCAATGAGATAGTTTCTGCAGAACGAACAAAGTTCTCTACAAACTTAATTGGTAATTCAATATCAGGAATATCTGTTACCAATACATGTTTAGCTGATAATTGTAGCTGTGTAGTACTAGCTGTAATATCTTCAGATGGATATTTACCTACATCGATATCTCTATTGATGAAGTATAGATCCCCATAGCAATATCTACAAATCCCATGACCTTCAGAATGAGACTGACAAGTAATAGGACTTCTAGTATAAATAGTTTTACCAATCAATTGAGTATCAGATTCCTTAATAGGACCCATATCAAAATCATTTAATTGGTCGAATCTATAATACTTACCAACTAATAAGCTAAGCTCTTTAGCATCTCTAACATCATATCTAATAAAGTTACGAGAAGAGCATTTGAAATGTGGATCTGGATGCAAACGAGTACCTTGGTTATTTAGACCAATTTTACGTGCCATTGCACCAGAAGAACCTACATTGATTTTAGAAATGATTTGTGCTGTACGACCAGCTGAGGATTCAATAAAGTAATCCATCAAATCAATTACACCGCCATTAATATAACTATTATTAATAACGTGTGGGAATACACTACCATTACCATCTGGTTTAGTACCAATAGAAATAGCATATTCTTTAAGCTGACGAATATTAATACTTTCATTAGCTCTAAATGCATTAGTATAGATATGATCATATCCTAGAATATCTTTAGACTTCAATACATAATCACGTACTTTGCCAATACATTCCATACCATATTCATTAGCTTTCTGTAAGTCTACTTTAGACATATCAGGATGTAATAAATTATAGTATTCTGGAATTGCATTCATCATCAATACATCATCTTGTAAGTTAATGCTGTTTACAAATAGATCTGCAAACTCATCAACTCTAGCAATGTAATACAATGCATCTGCAATCATATTATTCTTAGTCAAGAAATCAATATCTTCAATATGGACTTTGATAAAGAATTCATCAATGTAATTCTTAATAGTCTTAGCAGTAATTTCTCGTTTAAAGAAAATATGTTTTGGTTCAATCTCATCATCGCTCTTGATAATAAGAGACCATAATATTAGGTTAAGCCAATAGTCTGGAATAGTTAGACCAACTTCATGACCACCAATAATTAAATTGATCTTAGCCTTAGATAGGCTAGGATCATCTATACCATCTCGTAATATACAGTGAATTGCATCGAAATGGTTAGACCAATTCTCCTTCTTAATTTGTTGATTTACATCTACTGTCATTTCTCCTTTGCTTTTAACGAACTCATTGTAAATCCAATAGTTTTCATAATTGACGATAGTATCAAACATCGAGAACCTCCTGTGATATTACATCAAATATATTATTCTACTACTATAATATATATTCATATGTAAAATTCACTGTAATAAATAAAACCGGTATAGGATCTTTAAGACCCTATACCGAGAGGTTTTATTATTTTTTTGGAGTTGGTAAATGTTTAGAAGATTTAGCTGCTTTGATGTAATCTACTTGAGATTTACGAGCAACACGAACTGCTTGGTTATTGTATTTTTGAACGATCTTTTTGATCAAAGCACGTTCAATAACACGGTTTTTAACCAATTTAGTCCAGAGTGGATCTTTCTTTTGTTTAGCGATTTGGAATGCAGCCATTTTTACACGGCGAGCCAAGTCATCATTTTTGCTCAAGCGAACCAAAGTCTTTTTATTCAATACAGATTTTTCAACCAATAATTGAGCTTCTTCGGATTCAGCGAATGCGATACGTTCTTCTTGAGGTAATTTGGAAGCCTCAGAATAAATAATTGCTTCTAATAAAGCATTAGGGTTGGCAAGATCTTCACCAAGAACACCTTGTCGGTCGTTTTCATTGAAAAACATGTTTTCGTCCTCCTTGGAGATTATTTTATTTAAATATATTTAAAAACGAAAATAACGTTTTATTAACTTAATGTTATTCGTATGAGCTCATATTAGCAAATAAAAGTGCCTAGGACATCATGATAGGAGGAATATAATTATGATAAACTACGAAGAACTTGATAAAATTATAGCCGTATCTAAATATAGAGAGCAAGCTAAAAAGAATTTAATGATTAATTTCCCTACCCTAACTGAGGGTGAAGTTGATACAGCATTAGATATCATTCTATCTAATGCATATACAAAACGTGAATGTACTTTACATAATAACTATACTGAAGAAACAGCTGAAACTGATGTAGCTGGAATCAGTAATTATATATATGAAAAGACTCCTATCATGGTAGCTAATGGATGTCTATTTAAACAATATACAAAAGAGTTAACTCCAATGTATAAATTAATAACTTCATTTACTGATAACCGTTCTAAGTTTAAGAAAGAAATGTTTAAATATGAGAAGGGTACAGAGAAGTTTAATAAATACAATATGCTTCAAATGTTAGCTAAACGTGATAATAATGCATTATATGGTGTAATTGGTAACTATAGTAGTGCATTGTATAATCTATATGTAGCAACTGGTATTACTAGAACTGGTCGTGCATTGATTAGTCATGCTATTACATTCTTTGAAAGCTTCTTTACGAATAATGTAAAGTTTCATTCTATTGATGAAGCAATTACATTTATCAATCGTGTAGATTCTGAGAAATCTATTTATTCATCTGCTTTAGTATTAGATAAAGATGTAGAAGTTGAAGATGTATTCTATAAGATTATGGATACATTCGATAGAGATTACTTTGATGATGAAGCAATCAATAAAGCTATGAATATAGTATGGAGTCTATTGATTAACTTATCTCAAGAGACTTTGAATAAACTCTTCTATAAAAATAATGCTTTACAATTCTGTGATAATAAATATATGAAAGATTATATTGTATTGACATTATCTAAACTAGATGAAGCATTCGTAGATCCTAACCATCCACCACAAATCATTAAGGATAATTTAGACCACATGTTTGAAATTCTTAAAGAATGGTGTTATATGAGATATATTGTGGTAGATAAGATTGATCGTTCTGCTACAATGAAACGTGATATTAGTATCATTACAGATACTGACTCAACTATGCCATGTTTTAATGGTTGGTATACATTCGTTCTTAGAGATGTATTGGGACCAATAGATAAATCTGGTATTAAACTTATGAATCTTCCTGAAGTAGAACCTGAGATGGAAGAAGATAGAGTTTATAACTTTGGGACTGGTGAGATTGAAACTAAGATGATTAATGTAGCTACATCTAGCAATAAAGAACCATTACGTTTCAGTATTATCAATATCTTATCATATATTGCTGGTAGACTATTACGTGAACACTTTGATTTAGTTGCAGAGAATTATAATACTAAATCAGAATTCAAAGAATGTCTTATTGCCATGAAGAATGAGTTCTTATTTGGTAGAGCTTTATTAACTGGTGGTAAGAAAAACTATGCATCTAAACAAGAATTACAGGAAGGTAATCTAGTTCCATCTAATAAAATGCTTGATGTTAAAGGTTTACCAATCAATAAGTCTACATTGAAAGCTAAGACTCGTGATGCATTGAAAGATATCTTATTTAAGAAGATTCTTAATGTAGAAGAAGTAGACCAAATGGATGTATTGAAATCATTAGCTCGTGTAGAGTATGATATTAGAAAGTCTATTGAGTCTGGTGAAAAAGAATATTATAAACCAGCTCAAATTAAATCATATGCTAACTATGATAATCCAATGCGTATCCAAGGTATTAAAGGTGCATTAGTTTATAATGCATTAAGAGATGAAGGTACTGAAGCAATTGATTTAACTATCCGTAATGCAATTGATATCATTAAGGTTACAATCAATAATAGTACTTTATTACCTCTAATGGATTCTGATCCAAAGTTATATGAAAAGATTAAGAAGTTCTTAGATGAAAATCAAAATGATTATAAAGGCGAGATTACTAGTATCTCAATTCCAATTGATGCGGAAGTTCCTAAATGGATATTAAAGTTCGTTGATTATAATGATATCATCAATGACAACTTGAAAAACTTCCCATTAGAATCTATTGGTATTACTAAATTTGAAAAAGATAAAGTAAACTATACTAATGTGATTAAATTCTAAGATATATCCCCTATAGAGTTGAACTCTATAGGGGAATTCTTTTATTAAAATTTAACTTTCTCTAATTTAGTTTCTGGCATAGTTAATGTCATAGCATATATAGCTTGGATAGCTTCTTTTGCTGTAGAGATAACTGGGTTACCACCTAGATTAATAAAGTGGATATTAGTCTCTAATTGCTTTTTAAGCTCAGCATTTGCTTCATCAGTATATACCCCCTTGATGGTTACCATATCACCATCATAGTCACCACCGATGCTATCAAGATACCCATTACAGATATTCATAGTATCGATAAATTTGTTAGAGGTATCAGTTCCAATATCTTCTTTTCTTATTTTTGGATAATAATTATAGGTTATTCCATTAATAGTAACCTTTTCAGTTTCAATAGTAGATGATAATCTAATCTTAGTAGCAAACTCATTATAGAAAGTATCGATTGGATACCGTGTAATAAGAATCATTCTATCTTTAATAGCTTCTTCACAAGCTATATAGATTACATCACACCAAGTTATAGGTCTAGCTTTCTTTTCATCTTCTGTAATTTCATCAAAGAAATTACCTTTAAATTTCATATCAGCAACTACTTGCTTTCCATTTACTTTACATACTAAATCAATTGCTCTAAATCTATCAGAGTACCCGTGAATGAATCTATCCAATTCTTTCTTTAATACTTCATCAGAGAATTGTAATTGATAGTCTTCTACTTCAACATAAATAAGATTACCTTTTTTATCCAATACTGGATATTTAGTATTACCAATGAATTCATTCTCAAAGAATCTTCTCATATGGAATATAACAAATGGGAAAAAATTTGCAGCTGCAGATGTCATAGGCAATACAGAGTAATCAAAGTCAGCTCTAAGCTCACTCATATCCTCTACATCCAATTTAGGTGCAGACATAACTAGACGAGTTGCATAGTCTGTAGTCTTAGATAAGTTAGCACGTCTAATTACACCAAATTTACCAGGTAATCCTCCATTAGGATTACTGTCAGTACCAGTACCAAACCATTTATAGATTTCGATTAGTCCTTCTTGAAGTCTACCTTCAACGGATTTGCTAATACTAAAACCGTAGTCTTCAGAATCACCGATAGCTGATGCTGATACCATTACATTGATATATAATTTATTAATATCCCCTACAGATATCTTACCACCATCTACTTTAATATCTCTAAAGAATGGCGGGATTACAATAAGCTTATCTGTAAAGAAGTTCTTTCTATTAGCATTCAAGAACTTAATATATCTTTCACGTTTAATGGAATCTGTTTCTCTAAACTTAATCTTATCTAGATTCTTTCTTAGGAAATCAATACCATTATCCCCTTTAGGATCCTCTACTATATTACCAGATTTATCTATAGAGTAAGTTCCAATACCATGAATAACAGATTTAATCTTAGAGTCTACTTTACCCCAGATTCTATAAATTAATGGTTGTAGGAATTTCTTCTTTAAACTAATATAAGCAAATGTACTTGCTCTAGATTCTTTAGTTATACCAAAGATTGTATTAGATAATAATCCATCATTAGTTGGATTACTAGATGTATCAAATATAACTGGATTAGTTATTTCGACTAAGTTATTCTTCTTGACAAAATCATCCACATCAAGAAGAGATACTTGGAGATTATCTTGTCTAATTTGGTCTTTTAATAATGCCATATGTACCTCCTTATGAATTATTTATATGTGGAACAAAAAACGAGTTAGTGCATTTATTGCACTAACTCGATTGTGTTATATTATTATCGCATAGTCACAATAATTTTACATGGATCACTAAAATCTCTAGCAATATCTACCACTATAGGATGACTCATACCATTATTACTATTAACTGTAATGGTATTCTTATATTCATCTACTAAGGAATCGAATAATGTAGAGTCTGTAGTATAAATAATAAATTCAATACGATTCTCATAGATAACATGATCAATCTTTGAATGTAGTAATCCATGACCTTTTAATATACTGTATAGTAGACTAGATTCGCCAAAGTAGTCTACTATCTGTTTTCTAGTTTGTTCGCAGTCTCCATTGCCGAATTTGCAGAAAAATTCGACGATATCCATTTATATAAATCCCCTTTTAATTAAAGCATTCCTTCAAGAGCATCTTCAAAGCGTGCCATATCTTCCCTAGTCATGGCTGGAGTCTCAGTCTTAGTACCTTGGTCAGGTGGAACTAATCCAGCTTGTGGATGACCTCTATATGCGGCTTGCATATACTTATACTTTTGCTCTTCATCTTTTTTATGTTTTTCTTTTTCAGCAGCTGCATCGGCAGCTTCTCTACGATCTCTAATAAATTTATATAGAAGCATCAAATCCCCTATAGGCATATTCAATGCTTCTATAATACTTAATCTACCTCGATATTCGTAACAAACATTATCAACTAATTGCATTAGTCGAGCATGTGAATCAACCGATGCCGTGTAAAAACAAGTTCTTGAGCATTCATAGGAATAGCTTCAATTTCTGCACCGCATTTAGGACATGTAGCTGCAGGTACTTGATAAGAAATATTAATATCCTTACTATTTTCTTCTAAGTATTTAGCGATATGAGATTGAAGTTCTTTAAATTCATATGCAGATAATTTAGATAAGATTTTATAAATACCTTGGATACGATATTTATAAGTCTTAACAATATCATTTGGAGCTGTGTTAAACTGAATAGGAATCAATTCTTCATTGTCTTCATCAATTTCATATACTGTAGAGATACAGTGGGAGATATTGATGATACCAGCGTATTTTTCACGGAAGCCTTCATTCAATAGACGTTCTTCAAACATGGAGTTGTAAATTTTAGGAATTACAATACCAAATGCATAGTCACCATTAGCTACATAGATTTCTTCTTCAAATGTTGGAGGGAAAGAAGGATCTTTAGCAATGATCTTATTGAAAGTTTCTTTATCAGCTTCTGTTTCAAATTTAACCATATCAATGATAGGTCGTTTTTCAGTATAGAAGTGTTTACATTTAGGACAGCTAAATGGAATAATATTAGAAGTACTGAAGTTAGCATTATATAATGCGAAGAATAAGTGATTCAAGTCTTGATAGTTCAATAACTTCAACCATGCTTCCATATCCATAGTACGACATTCAGGAGCTAAATGTTTATATAGAGTACTGAATACTGTACGAGCTTTACCAATATCATTTGCAGAATCAGTATATGGATTAATTTCATCCATTTCGATTGCAGATAATGGAGTCATAGAGATAGATACACCAGTGGCAAACAATCCCCATTCATAGTATTTCTTTTCAACTGGTTTAGATAATACTTTAGTGAATGCTACTGGACGTTTACGTACACGGAATTTACTAATATCAGGTTTACGTTCACCTACTTCGTCTAATTGTTGGCGAAGTACACGAGCAAACTCTTCCATATTACGTTGCTGTTGTTTTTCTTCTTTAATACGTTCAGCTTCTTCTTTATCTTCATCAAGACCAAGATCTTCCAATAGTTCATCATCATAGAATAATTCATCTTCATCAGATTCTGCAACTTCTACAGATGGAACTGCTGCATCGGATACATCTACTGGTGTAGTATCAATAGCTGGAGTAGTAGTTGCTGCTGTAGTTATATTATTTACAGAGTTTTCAGCTGCAGCTTCATATTGTTCAAACTCACGTTCGATATCATCTTCTGGAATAAGATTATTAATGCTAGTAGAAGCTTTGATTTCATCATCAGATAAAACGTGTTCTTCTTCGTCACGACGAATTGCTTCACGATCTTTATCTGTCAATTCAGGATTAAGATCTAGAGATGGATCATATTTAGAAACTACTTGAGGATTTTCTTCACCCATAGCTTTAAGGTCTTCATATTCACGACGCATATCATGGATTTCTTTCAATGCAGGTTTGAAACGACGTTCAATAGCACTAGAAATACCATTATCTAATTCGTCTATCAATTCATCACGTGCTTCTTGAGTTGCGTCTGTTTTACCAGAAGGAACGATAGCACTAATATCAGCAGATTGTAGATTTGCTTCATCAAATGTAGGTACTACAGGAGTAGTTGGTTGAGTTTCTTCAACTGGTTTTTCTTCAGTAACAGGAGTAGTTTCTTCTACTACTGGAGTTTCGGAAGCTTTTTCTTCTTCCATTTTTTCTTTCATGAGGTCTGCTAGTTTTACTTGTTCAGACATGGTTCCTCCTAAATTTCATCATTCATCAACATTTTTAAAGTTAATTTATCTCGATCATAGAAATATCTAAATTGATACTGGTCAACTGTCATATCTATAATCATTATATTTTCTCCATTTTTAGAGAAACCTATATTAACTTCGACTGCTACAGTATTATCAAGATAATCCTTTATTTGATCTTTAATAGCCTGACTGAGTTCAATAACTCTATCAGACTGCATATATCTATATTTACTAATTAAGCCTAAGCCCATCTCTGGACTATGAGTTATTGTACCTGGCTCTAAAAGCATTAGTCGCATAATTAGAGTGCCAAATGCATTAAAATTCTTATATGTAAGTGGAGTTTTATAACTGTCAGTAGATAAAGAATATTCTTTTAATAAAGTAGGAACTTCTTTAGTCTTTGCAGTTATGAAAGTAATATCATCTGCCACGATAATCTCTCCTTTCATATTAATATATTACTACTTAGTTCTAGGGTTTAAAATATACACAAATAGCTATTTTTAACATAGCATTAAATTGATATACACTCATAAGGAGGATACAATGGCAACTGAACGAAGAATAGCTTGTCCGTTATGTCGACGTAAAGACTTCAAAGACAAGTTAATCAGACACATAGAAAAAGATCATGAAGATATCATCGGTGATATTTCTGCCGAGCAATTCTTATATGATAAGACTCATCCAGGTTCTGGTAAATGTATCGTATGTGGTAATAAAACAGACTGGAATGAAAAGACTGGTAAATACCATAGAGTATGCTCTAACCCTAAATGTAAGGAAGAATTAAGAGCTAAGTTTAAAAAGAATATGATTAGAGTACATGGCAAAGTATCTCTATTAGATGATGCTGCACATCAAGCTAAGATGTTAGCCAATCGTAGTATTAGTGGTACCTATGTATATAGTGATGGTACTAAGTTTACTTATACTGGATCTTATGAGCATAAAGCTATAGAGTTTATGGATAAAGTTTTACACTGTAATTCTAAAGATATTATTATGCCTGGTCCTGTAATTGATTATACTGATCAATATGGTAATTCTAGACAATGGATTACGGATATTTACTACGTTCCTTATAATTTGATTATCGAAGTTAAGGACGGTGGAGATAATCCTAACAATCGTCAAATGGATGAATATCGTGCTAAGCAAGTTAGTAAAGAAGCTGAACTTATTAAGCTTGGAGAATATAATTATCTAAGATTAGTAGATAATAAGTTTGTCCAACTCATGGAAGTATTAGCTTTACTTAAAGATCAAGAGATTAATGAACCTAATACAACTAATAAAGTTATTAGAATCAATGAGTCTGCAGTATATGAAGATAGATTCTTTACTATAGGTGATGCAGATGAATTCAAAGATGACATTGATAATGAAGATATTCCTATAGAATATGATATCATTAGACGTTTATCTGACTTAAAAGAATATGCTGCTAGAGAGCATATGGGTGTTGGAGCTGTAGGTGGTATTGTAGGAACTATAGATGGTAATATGCTAGTCCAATATACACCATATAGACATTCATTCAGTGGAGAGAAAGATGGCTTTGGTGTAGTTGATGATAAGAAGTCAACTAAACTTAGAGTTAAATCTGATAATGATGAAACTGAAATAGTTGATAAAGAACCATTCTTACAAGATAAATTCTATAAGTCATATAGACATAAACGAGATAGAGTTACTTGGGAGAATGCAATCAATTTATATGAAGAAATTACTGGTAAAGTTATGCTATCTAAAGATCAATTAGAATATGATGATGACTTTACTGAATCTGACTTAGATAGAGATAATAAGTTAACTCTAATGAATGCTATATATAGCATTGAATCTGAGTTATATGATACATCTCTTCCATTATGTGATATTCTAGATGTAAATACAGCTAAGTCTAAGCTAAAAGAATTCCCTGAAGGAATCATGATTATGGAAGATAATAATGGATACTTTGCGATAGACTTAGAATCTAAGATAAGAACCAAATCTTATAAAACTATTCTAGAGATTGAAGGTCCAGCTTTTATTAAGACTAAAGATATGCTAGAAGAGGATGATGATGCTAGTGATACCAATAATAAGAAGGTAAAAGAAGTTAATGATTCTGGTATGTATAAAGTACTTGATGATAAATATGAATCAGAAGAGCAATTAATGGATGACTGGAATGATTATAACAGCCTAACAGCTGATATGAAACGTCATAGTGATGATAAGTCTATTGAAATATATGGTAAATCTAATGTAGAACGATTTAAAGAACTTCGCTCTAAGTACCTTAATTCTGAGATTCCTTATGATGATTTAGCATTAAGTGAATCTGGATTACAATTATCTGATTTAGATAGAGCTAGAGATTATGGTATTGAATTACGTGGTAAGAAACGTGAGACTGAGTACCTTAAATCTTGGTCATTAAACTCTGGTATCTTTATAGTTTTACCTTGTGATACTGAAGAGGAATTAGAAAAACAATGGCATGATGTACAATCTATGGATATCTCCTTAATTCGTATATCTGATATGCGTCTTATGGAAGTATTTGGTTGTAATAATGAAACTATGTATAACTTCCTAAAGAGTGTATTCACTAGTAATGGATTTGATGATTATTATTACTTCCCTATAGTTGAATCTGCTATGGAAGATGTACAACCTATTAGAAATCTACCTAATACGATACCATTCTTTATTCCACATGAAATCGAAGTATTCAAACGTAATAGTACATTCGGTGATATGCCTAGCAAATGGAAAGATAAAGCTGATGAATGGTTAAGAGACTATAAGAAAATCTATGAAGGTAAATCATATGATAAGAAAACTATTCTAGATTGGATGTCTAATGTAAGATATTTAAGTCTAGAATATACTAGAACTCAATCAGATGAATTAAAACAAGCTTTATTAGAATTTGGTTGGAATCCTTATATGGAATTCAATTCAGTTAATATGACTAAAGCATATAATAGAGCTAATACTATATATCATAGAAGAATGACTTCTAAGTTATTACAAGAAAAGAGTATTGGCTTTGAATTCGATGCTAGAGGAAATCTATTTGTTAAGAACTTCTTAAAGAATAAGAGCTATCAATCTATCTATATGGAATCTCATAGATTACTTATGGAATATGATAGAGCTAAAAATATTGAAGGAATGAAATATGAACTAGCTAAGATGTATTATCTAAATCTTAAGATTAGTGAAGATCTAATTAAACAAGATCGTACTAAGAAAGATAAAGAATTAGTTAAGATTAGAGCTAGAGTATTGAATGATTTCCATAAATATCTTAAAGTGGTACTTAAGAATGATAAACAATTTAACTTCTCTAATTACTATCAACGTAGTGAGTTCTGTGATGACTCCTTTGTTATTACAGCACCAACTCTTAAACATGCAGGTAAATATGCTAAAATAGCTATGAAGGTATTATAATATAATGAGTCCTACTTACTAGATAAGTAGGACTCTTATAATATCATTCATTCATATATTATAATCTTGATCGAAGGAGGTGAATATGAATTGGATATGTATAATGTCGGTCAAAAGCTTTGTAAGAAGGATAAGTTCGGACAAATAACAGAATTGTATCGAATAGTATCTCATAAAGACAAAGACTTTTATAAAGTTACTCCTGTGATAGGAGATAAGTTACTTATTGATAAGTACAAAACAGATGAGTATATACCTTTAGAAATACATTGTAAGATGTTTTTCGAAGTATGTACTTTAAAGAATGGGGAGAAAGAATTATGTATTAGTATCTACTGCCCATATGAAGCAACGAATTATCCTTACTATACTAGTCGACTTAATATTGATAATCCTATGGATAATAAGAAGTTTGGCAAGTTTCTATGTAAAGATGAATTCGAAAATGACAGTGCAATGAGACAATATAAACGAGCATATGATCTAATGATGTATGACATTGCACATAAAGATTATGCTTTTAGTGTAGATCTATATCTAAATGATCCATTGAAGAATATTGTATCATTTGTCAAATTAGACCCTAGAGTCTGTGATACTCTTATTTCCATTTGTGATAGTCGTGGATTAGAATATGATAATATAGATCAAGCTATTAAGATAGCTTTACAAAATATTCTATTCATGTACTGGTTCCATTATAACTTCAGAGTAATTAATGTATTATTTGAAGTTAAAGATGGTGCTCAATTACGACCTGGTGACTTATTTGCTCTTGAAGCTATAGTACAAGATCGTATAGTAGATTATACTATCGTTGAATATTATCATGATATCTTATTATATAAGGCTAAAGGTAACTTCTTCTTTATCCAAGATAGAAATGATCGTACTTTCATAGTTAAATATGTTGGTATGGATGATCTACCTGGATTACATGTCTTTTAAATTTAGATATATTGATATATTATAATGGTGAAGTTAGGTGATTAATATTTACTATGATCCTAACAGTAGAATAATTCTTTTTATATTTTAAAGGAGGACATAGCTATGTCAAATCAATTGATCAATGGAGTTCCACAAGTCGACAATGGATTCCAATCTTTAAGTGAAGTGCTTCAACGTGCTTCCCGTGAAACTCGTCGAGATGAAAAAGGAAATGACAAAGGGGATAAAAAGCGTATTGAGCTTAAAGTTACCCCTGAAGTATTCGAAAGCGATTATAAAACAAAAACAATCGCCACCAGCGAATTATGTGAACTTCTCACTAATCGCTTAGGTAATGTTTTCGCTGATTATGTAGGCTGCCGTGATATCGTATTCACTAATAGCCCACAAATCGGTATAGGATTAGTATTTGAATACAATGGCTCTGATAACGAACACGATACTCGTTTGAAAGCTGTTGAACGTTTCGGTTTCGATAATGTAGGTGAAAATGCATCTACTAAAGAATTGGAAATGGTAGCACGTTATAATGGTGCATCCGATATCCGTTCTTCCGTTAAAAACGGTACTGTTACAGAAACTGCAATGGGCTTCCGTCTTACTAACGATGCAATTGATATCTTAAAAGATACAGTTATTGACTTTGGTAAAGATAATGCAAACCATGATAACTTCCGTAACCAATGTGTATCTTATGCATTAGCATCTGATGGTATTCATAGCAACCTAGTTGTTTATGGTGCTACTATTGAATCCATCTTAGGATTCATCTATGGTAACCAATATGACTATGTAGTAATTCCTGGTGCTCCAGTAAATACTAATAGCTATTCTGGTCGTCTTCTTGAAATCAAACAATTACATCCAGATACAACTAAGAAATTGCTTCGTAAATACGTAAGCCGTCAAGTTGTATCCGATGGATTATTCCGTCCACAAAAATAATTAAATTATAATATGGCTGGGGATTAACTTCCCCAGTCATATTATTTTTTGGAGGATATAATGGAGTTTAAGTTTAACATTAATCCAGAAGGTATTGATGAAGTATTTGATGAACGTGGTAATACAGTTCTCAAGATTTCAGAAATGAGCTGGAATGATAGAGCTTATAAGCTCGAATTACGTAAGTGGGTCGTTCAATCTGATGGAACTATGCAACCTAATAAAGGTTTCTCTTTTCTAACAGACCAAGGTCCACATGATTTAACTCATGTCCTATTAGAAAAAGGATATGGGGATAATCAAAAAATTAAGGAAATCATGGAATCCCGTGGTGTCGAATTAGACGTCCCTGTATCTGAGAAAGAAGAAAAGGAAGATACTCAGGATTTCTATGATCCTGAAGATCTAGTATAGGTGATCAAATGTACAATCATAAACAGTTAGATATCGTATATGATATCAAAAGAAAAATGTTAATGCAATCTTATTGGGATAACGAATATATTAAAGTATTCCCAGGATTTTCCTTCTGTGAAGAAGGTAGATATGTTTGGCAGCAAGGTAATCTTAGCAATGATGAGGTATTCTTATCTAATTTACGCACATACTATACAAGTGATAAGGATACTATCTTAGGATTCCTTACGGCTCAACAATATAAATTCTTAATGGATAACATTGACCTTTTCCATACTGTTTATCGTATTGGAGACAATTTGGTCGTAAGCTTGATCTAAACACAATATTCATATAATACTTACCCATAGGAGTTGAACTCCTATGGGTATAACTTTTATTTAATAAGGAGACAAAATCATGAAAACATCTAAAATTCTAATGACAGCAATTATTTTAAGTTCCCTAAGTGCAACTGGATTTGCTGTAGACAATACAGCTGGTACTGGTAATGGTATTGCATATGGTACAGGATCTGTAGCTAACAATACTAAAGATATTGCTATTGGTAAATCCGCTAAAGTGGAAAACTATGTAGGACAAAATGCTAGTATTGCTATTGGTAATAATGCACATGTAGAAAACATGTCTGGTGGTGTAGAAGCATCATTATCCTTTAATCAAACACCTTATAGTGGTAATGATTTTTCTTCTGCACGTATTCCAACTGATGTAAATAGAGCTGGTACTGGTATTGCTATTGGTAATAATACATATGCTCGTACAGGTAGTACTATGGTTGGTAATCATAATTATATTGGTAAAATTGGTGATGTAGATATGAATACTGATACTAATGGTACTCGTGCACAAAACTTAAATGCATATAGTACAACTATTGGCACTAATAGCTTTAGTAATGGTGCTTTGACCACTAATACTGGTACATTCAATATCATGTCTAGCTCCTATACAGGAGGTAGATTCTCTACACCTTCACAAAACTTTGGTTCTACTATTACTGGTACTTTGAATAGTATTGAATCTAAGACAGCAGCTGGTGTAGGTAGCGGTTGGTTTGCAGACAGAACTTCTGTAGGTGTAGCCAATACTATCAGTGGCGTTGCTAACCGTACTGCTAACACAAATGGTTCTCTAGTATATGGTGCTGGTAATGAAATTACTAACTCCATTACATCTTTAGGAAATGTTGCAAAAGCTACAACTGATGCGGCTGAATTTGCTGGTAAACTACGTGATGTTATTAAGAATAATAATGGTGGCGGTGCTACAATGGCAATCGGTGGTGGTAACAAAGCCGATTGGGTATTACGTACATCCATCATTGGTGTTAATAATACTGTGACTGGTACTAATGGTAATGAAGCAACTGATAACTTCGTAGCAGGTGTTAGTAATACTGTAACTAATGGTACTAATGATATTGTAGTTGGTAACAACCGTAATATTAGTGGTAATCATTCTGTTATCTTAGGTAGTATTGATACAACAACTGTAATGGATAATTCAGATGTAGTTGCAGTAGGTCATAATAGTAATGTATTAGTTGATGGTGGTGTAGCTATTGGTGCTAATTCAGTAGCATCTACATCTGCAGGTCAAATCGGATACAATGCATCTGGAAATACAACTTCCACTTGGAAGTCCACTGCATCTGCTGTATCTGTAGGTGATACTGCTAATAATATTACACGCCAAATTACATCTGTAGCTGCTGGTACACAAGATACTGATGCTGTTAACGTAGCACAATTAAGAAATGTATCTGAAGGATCCATTAGTCAAGCTAAATCCTATACAGATTCTCAAGTATCTAAAGTAGGTGCAGCTTCTGCAGCATTAGCAGGATTACATCCATTAGATTTTGATCGTAATGATAAATGGAGTTTCTCTGTTGGTGTTGGCAATTATAAGAATTCTAGTGCAACAGCTATTGGTGCATTCTACCGTCCTAATGAAAATACAATATTTAACATTGCTACTACATTAGGTGGTTCTGATAATATGATTAGTGCTGGTGCAAACTTTAAGTTTGGTCAAGGTACTAAAAAATTAAGTGCATCTAAACAAGTTGATTTGGGAAAACAAGTTCAAGATCTTACACAAAAGTATAATGACTTGAATGAAAAATACAATGCATTAATGGCTAAACTAGAATCTAAATAGTATAATAATCCCCATAGGAGTCAATCTCCTATGGGGTATTTATTTTTTTGTAATACTAGAGTTTAGTAGTTATATATTATTAAGGTGATATGATATAGTTTATAGTTATTAAGCCTTATATGGCAGAAAGAGGTATACTATGTTATACGAAGATTTAGACTTAGCTTATGATTGTGGTCAACTATTTGATGAAGAAGATGTATTAGGAGTCCATCTAGATGATGGAATACATCTTCATCAATAATAGAAAGGAGGTATAATATTAATAAACCAAGTTATTAGACTCCATCTAGTTTAACTAGATGGAGTCATTATTTTTTTATTTTTTATTTGTACATTGCACGAACTTTTTGTTCATCTAAGTCAAAGCCTAGAGCTTCAGAAAGTACTAACATAGTTAACATACATTCTGCTGTTTCTACAATCTTATCAGTATTGATAGTTTTAGATTCAGTCAAGAATTCTGTATGGTTTTCAGAGATTACACGTTTAGCTAAGTGTTTAACCATAGCTTCTAGAAGGCTCTTCTTAGCACTCTTTACGCTATAGATTTTTCGTTTAGCACCTAAAATCATAGACTCCTTGATGTCCTCTGCTACATCAGCATTAGATGCTTTAATATTAGCAACTTTTTCTTTTACTTCATCTAGGATATCTTTGATTTGTTGTTTATCTTCAACGTTAGAAGCAATAAAGTCTTCTACATTATTAGCAACGTGGGATTGTACTAAAGCACCAACGTCTTCGATTTCTTCTTTTTGTTGAGCCATCTTATCAATGAAAGAATCTTGATATTCAGGATCTACAGTAACGTCAGATACTTTAGTATCAGGATTTTTAAGTTTATCTTCATTAGCTTTAACTACATCATCTGTAGCTTCTTTGATTGATTTAGCAATATCAGCTAAGAATAAAGATTTAGTATTGAAAGTACGAATGATAGATTCTACACCATTCTCTTTAATGAATCCACGGATTACTGTATCACGAATGATATTAGTAGATTCTTTTTGAAGATCAGGAATCATACATTCGTTGTAGATATATTTAATAGCTTCTGTTAAGAAGTGTTCTTTAATAGATGCTTTAGCTTCCATACGGATATTTAAAGAACGTTTAGAACGAGCTAAATGACTTTCAGTCATTACATTACTAATTTCTGGAATGATAGTCTTAGACTCGTTTAATTGTTTTTCAAGAGTGTCTTTCTCTGCTTGTTTTACCATCTTTAGAGTATTAGACTCTCTAACTTGTTTTCTAGAAAAATGCATTTTTCTATGCTCCCTTCATTAGAATAATGAGGATGCAGCGGAGTCTGGAAGACTTTCAGTTACATCATCAACTTTATATTTTTCTTTTTCATCTTGACGTACATTGTCATCTGTTTTATTAGAAGCTTCTTTAGCATCAACTGCGAGGAAGTCGGAAATCTTACGGAAACGATCTACATATTTACGTTGTTCGTTTGCTGTTTTAGGGTCACCAGCTGTCTCAAGTCGTGCAGCATTCAAAGACAGCATTGAAACTTGAGTATCAAAGTACTCAGCTACACTTGCTCTACAATAGTAGAAGTAGTAAATCAATTCACGAAGAATTGGAACGATTGTAAAGATAAGACCAATACTTACACCAATAACTGCTAAAACAGATGTACCAGCTAAGTTCTTAGCACTTACTTTAATTAGATCATTCAATACTTTTCTAAGTTTATTACCTTTACAGAGATTATTGAATTCTGCTAGAGTTTGTAATTGAACTAATTCTTTACTTCTAGATACTGCTACACGGTCTACGGATACTTCAATAGATTTTGTTTTAGGATCTACGATGAAATCAATAGTGGAAGCAATAAGTAAAGATACACCACTAATTACTGCCATGGCAGTAGAGTTATATAATACAATACCTAGACTAGTATTAGATGCAAAACAACGTTGGAATTCATTCTTCAATTCAACGATGTTATTGATTGCATCAGTAATAGTATTAATATAAGTCAAAGGTTGTTTGTATTCTTGGTAAATTTTTTTCATATCAGTAACTGCATCAGTTACCATATCAATATTATCAATCTTAAGGAAATCACCTCTAGATTGAGGAATTGTACCAAAGTCTACTTCAGTTACTTTAGCTTCAATCTTTTCATATAGTCTATTAGTTACACCTAAAAGGACTTCACGTTGTTCAGCTTCATTAACAACACCAACTGTAATGTAAGTTTCTTTATCAGAAAGATCCATTAGTTTGCTGGCTTCAATGAATTCTTTTAATACATATCTTTGCATTATTATCTACCTCCAGCAAGTAATTGAATCATTTGTTTGTAATCCATTTTATCATCACGTTTTAAAGTTTTGAATGTATATGGTTCATATTCATCATCACCAGTATCAAAGATGAATTTAGCAGACTCAGTGGAATCATCTACAATAACGATACCGACTAAGTTATAGTCATCCATCAATTTACGAGCTACACGAGAATTAGAGATATCAATATCTTCCATCTTACGAAGCATTTCTACATCATAAGCAGATACTACTAAAGTAGTAATTGCTGTAGCATCATTACGTAAAGACATGAAACGATTAATTTTAGAAGCCAAAGCACGACGTTCTAATACTTTCCAAAGTTTAGAAGAAGAACCACGGTTAGTATTAGATACAGCATCAATCTTAGCTTTCTTAATAGCGAATACGAAATCTCTCCAGAATTCGATTTCACCACTTGTAGCTTTGATTAAGTTATATAAGCTAAAATTATAGCTACGTTTAGATACGATATGATTAGCAATATCAGCAGAGTCTACACAGTAAATCTTGGATTTGATGCCAACATATGCATCTACTTTAATTGGATCATTATTTTCATTAGTACTAATGAATTGAATTTGTAGCAATGTAGGTTGTAATTCATTAGATTTTTTATAGTCTTGATCTTTTGCTAAATATGAAATTCCACTAGTTCTAACATCCGTTAATGCATTTACTCTAGTTTGAAGATTATCTCTGCTTTGACGCATACGATTATAACGTCTAGAGCCAGCTTGAACTATACGACGAGCTCTTTCATCATTATCAGCGGCTTGTTGTAGAGCATCATCACGTTCATGCTCTGCTTTATGTTGAGCGTATGTAGCTTTTTGTAATACAGATTTACCTTGAGCATATGGTTTAAAATCATATTTACCATCAGCTAAATCTTTAGCCATTTTACCTCTGCCTAAAAAATCTAGTAAAGAATCAGGGTATTCTTCACCGAATTCTTCTTTCATAGGTCTAACTAGAGTTTGAGGTCTAGTAATAAGATGATTAATAGGTTTAGCACGTAGACGTTCTTGTCTAAATGCTTCATATACAGCTTTAACTGTGTCTGCATCAAAGATATGCATAGCAGTAGCTTCTTCACTAACTGCAAGATAATCATCTACATCAAAGAAACTAGACAAGTCTAAGTTAGCATGAATATTTTTAAGATGATCAATAGCATCTTTAGAAGATGTAATAGAAATAGCAGATAATAGCATTTGAGTTAATGTAACGAATTTACGTTCCAATGCTCTAGCTACTAATTGTGCAGACACTGGGTCTACAGTATTAGAAACCATGACAGGAAATGTCATAGTTAAATCTTTATTTGCTCGAGTAATAGACTTAATAGATGGATTCTTTTTGGAAATAAATTTACCAATTTCAGTACCATCAGCAGCGTCTAAAACATCTGTAATTAAATCCTTAAGGATCATTTAAAGTACCTCCTTATAGTATCATATATGACTTTAATCTTATGTTAAAATGGGTAAATAAGAAAAAAAATAAAGCATATAGATTTTTCTCATTAAAATTTGAAAAATCTTCTTGACATACGATCGACTTTATATTTATATTCACGAATATCTCTATTCTTAAGATCGTTTATTAATGAGTTATATAATTCAACCACTTCATCATAGTCATCAGCAGGTACCAGATCTATATTGATATTATCTTTATCGGATTTAATTGCAACTGTATATACGTTGCATGCACACACTGCTTCTCTTAATTCTTTTAACTCACTATTTATAATTTCGATACAATCTCTCATAATCATCAGCCTCGCTTTAAAACGTATAGTAAAACAAATAACTGAAAGCTGTGATATAAGAGCATATATCTATATGCTTTATCCCTATTTCACCATTATAATATACAATTACGATAAGAATTAGCCATTTTAACATAAGATTAAATTAAATAAGAAAGGGGGAATATTTGTAATGGCAGATGAACCCAGAGATATTCATAGAAGACGTACTTCTAATAATATAATAAATGAAACTGGTAAAGCTGTTGGTATAGCTGCTGGTGAAGTAATAAATAAAGCTGCTCCTGGTGTTGGTACAGGTGTTGCAGTAGCTAGTGAAGGGATTGGAAATGCTGCAGGCTCTGTTATTGCAGGAGCTGGTACTGCGGTTGGTGTAGCCGGTGCTGGTATTGGTTTAGGTGTTGGTGCAGCTACTACTGGAACTGGTGCTCTTGCTACTGGTGTAGGTAAAGCAGGTGAAGGTATAGGTGCTGCTGGTGATGGTATTGCTCATGCTGCTGATAGTGTAAGTAATGCCGCTCATACAGTTGGAAATGCTGCTGGTGCTGTAAGTAATGCTGCTGATAAAGTAACTAGTATACCATCAAGTTTTGGTAAAGCTGCATATGATACTGGTGCCGGAGTTGGTGCTGGTATAGGAAATGTAGCCTCTGGTATTGGTACAGGTATAGGAAATGCTGCCAATGGTATAGCTAATGCAGCAAATAGTATTGGTAATGCTGTTAATACTGTTGGTAACGCAGTCGGATCATTATCTGGTATGAATATTATTCATAGCGGTAAGAATAATGATAATAACTTTGCTACTAATGCATCTTCTCCTCCATCAACTACATTTACAGGTAGACTTGGTGCTGCAGTAGATAATGTAGTTGAACGTGGCAAGAATGCTGTATATAAAAAGGTATCTGATACCGCCGGTGGTATTTATGATAGTACTATCGGTAGAGTAGATCGTGCTATAACTGGCGTTGGTAATGATATTATCAATAAGGTTAATGGTATTGGTGATAGTATCGAAGCTATTAATAATAGCCCTAGTGTATTAGATAATACCACAAGACCTGAATTCGATGAATCATCTAGTGGATTACTTAAATATGTAAAAGCGAATGGTCTTGGTATTGGTGCTGGACGAGTAACTCAGAAAGAAAAATATGAGAAGTTTGCTAGATATGAAAGATTAGATCCAAATAACTGGATGGGTTTTACTAAAGAATTTATTTTCTTTACTACACCTGACTTACAGTTATTTAATGGACCGAATTTAAATCCATCTATTGCTAATAACTCTTTAATAGTTGAAGCATCAAAGAGATATAATGATGTATTACAAAGCTTAAGTTATTCTGCTTGTGGTAGACCATTTGTTAATCTCTTATCTAACTACAAAAGGTCTAATGTAGACTTGCCTGATATTACTACAGCAAGTGATTATGAGACATCTAAGAATATCTTAGGATCTTCTATATTCTATCGTGGTACATCTTATGAATCAGATGAAAACCATGAGTTCTCTGTTGAATTTGAAGATACAAAGTATCTAGAAGTATATATGTGGTTCAGATTATTTGATGAATATGAACGTATGAAACACTATGGTCTAGTTGACTTTGTTGATGATAGATATCTAAATGGTAAAATTATTCATGACCAAATGGCTATGTATAAGTTTATTGTTGGTGAAGATGGTGAATCTATTATTCATTACTCTAAGTTTATTGGAGTATATCCTAAGAATGTACCAAGAAGTACATTCTCTGATCTTCCTGCAGATGGTAATGTAAAGTTTACTATTAACTTTAAAGCTGCATATGTAGAAGATATGGATCCTAATATTATATTAGACTTTAATGAGATTGCTAAAAAGATTCCGGCTGGTGATCCATCTTTAGGTGGATATATGGATGAATTTAATGGTTGGAGTGGTGAATATATGCAAAGACCATATATAGCTCTTCCAGCATATATGCAATTCCAAGGTGGTACTGCAGGCGGTGCTGTAAATAATAGTGGTGGTGCTGTTACCAGTGGACAAATTCAACAGCAAATGGCTGCTGGTGATGGATTCCATGTTAGTGAATATAAAGCAGAAGACTCTGCTGAAACACGTATTAAGAATACTGGTAAAATCGTTGCCGGTACTATGTTAGGTGGCAGCACATATATAGCTACTCATATGGATGATATTGGTGATGAACTTAAAAGAGAAACATCTGGTATATCTGAAAACTTCAATAATAATATGAATACTATAAGAGCTGGTCTAGGATTATCTACTGATGATAATACCGATAAAGGTCAAGGACTAAATAAGTTCGCTTATTTCCAAGATCCTAAATATAATATGAACTATGGATTTAATGAAACTTTACCTAACAAAGGTTTCTATAAACTCAAATGGGAGGGATAAATAAATGGCATCTGATGCGGTATCAGTAAACAAGACTCTCCGATCATATCAGGAGACTGTCTTAAATACAGTTCAAAATGATACTTTACTTAATGCCAATATATATGATATACATCAATATATTGAAAATATTAAGAAAAGATATGTAGATGAAGATGAAATAACCCTCTCTATGGGTATCTTTGGCTATATGGGAGATGTGAATTCTAATGCTTTACAAAATGCTGTTACTATGGCAGCTGAGTATTCTAATGAAGCTATTCCTATTAAAGCTAAATTTGAGAAGAATGTAATCTCTCATGCTTTAATGCTCGGTATTAATAAGATTTTTGCTGAGCCTGCAACTATGCAAGCTATGTTTGTTTTCTATGAAGATGAACTTATCTTGAATACGGTCTCTGACACATTTAAATTTGACCGTAATATAAAAATCATGGTAGGTGATTATGAATTCCATTTACCATATGATTTAATTATCAAACGTATTGAGTTGCCTACAGGTGAGTATATCTATACGGGTATGTATGATACAACTCAAAGTAACCCTATTATAACTAGAAACTCTAATGATGTTGATCCATACTTAAAACCTACAGTTAGATCTAAGATTGATGGTCGTAATGTAGTTATGCTATTAGTAGATTTACGTCAATATGAGTATACTACTTATCATAAGACTATTATCACTACAAATCCATTAGAATCTAAGATGCTTCAATTTGAATTTGATAATCAATTAGCTGGATTCGATGTAGATGTAAAGGAATATGATCAACCAACAAGAAAACTCAAACCAGTTTATAATGGTTTGAATACTGATGGTATAAATAATTTCTGTAATTATACTTATATAGATTCTTCTACTATTCGTGTAATGTTTGATAATAGCTCTTATTTACCTACAGCTAATACTGAAGTTACAGTAAACTTATATACTTGTCAGGGTGCTAATGGTAATATATCATATAAAGATAGCATCTACTTTAGAGTTAAATCTGAGAAGATAAATTATGATAGATTGAATCTATTAGTAATCCCTACATCAGATGCTCAATATGGTATTGATAAACGTTCTATTGCTGACTTAAAGAAACTCATTCCTAAAGAGGCTTTATCTCGTGGTAGTGTAACTAATAGTACTGATATTAATAATTACTTCAATACTATTGACGATGATGATAATAAACTATTCTTCTTTAAGAAGATGGATAATCCATTAGCTCGTTTATATTATGCATTCGTATTAATGGACTCTCCTACAAATATCATTCCAACTAATACTATACCAATTGAAGCAATTAGACGTGACTTTGATAATATCTCAGATTCAAACTATATATTGACTGCAGGTAATATTATCAAATATGATGGAACTACAAATGCTTCTGTAGCATATCAATCTTCAGAAGAAGAACTTAATAATGCTAGAAAGAATCAGTTCCTATATATGAATCCATTCATGTGTATCGTTAATAAGAAACCATTATATGTATCTTACTATATGAATATCATGGATGTAAACAAACTACTTGAATTTACTTATGTAAATCAAGACTCTAAAGTACAGTTTGTGGCTAATAAAATGAACTGGTATCGTCATTATCTAAGTGAACGTGATACCTATGTAGGGGATATCTATATCATGCAGAATATTCAATCTGACATTGGTTTAGTTCATAGAGATGATCCATATGATCCAGAGAAGATTACTGGTGTAGATGTTAAAGTCTTAGCTGTATTCTATAGTGATGAAAAGTATCAAGTTCCTTACAGATGGGCTGAAGCTGAATTTGTAAACTACGATCAAAATACATTCATCATGGACTATAAGTTCAAGCTTAATACTGATAATAAAATTGATAAGAATATTAAGCTTAAGATTAATAACGTCTATGAAGTTGGTAATGCAACTAGATTAAGTCCTGGATATATGGCTAATAATATGAATATGAAAATATTTGTATTTGCTAAAGATGTATTTGGATACAATGCTGGTCTTCATAAAACCGATCAAATCTTTACAGCTGATTTCCTCGAAGGATATAGCTTAACTAATGAGTATACTGTCAAATATGGTATTGACTTCTTATATAACTATTCTGACTTGATTGAATCTCATATTAAGATTAGAAAACAAGACAATGGTCAAATCTCTTATATTATAGACCGTGTACCAGTTATCTCATATGACTATGTGAATACAGAAGAACGAATTCAAGACTTTATTAATAATCTTGAAAAGAAACGTATTCATATTCTTGAATGTCTAGACGTACTAGAAGATAGCTTTGGTATAGATATCAAGTTCTTTAATACATATGGTCCATCTAAACTATTCTATGTAAATGATGGAGTACCTTTAAATAGAGTTAATCTATCTATGACTTTCAAAGTTAAGTTCTTAACTACTACTGATAAATACTTAACTGAGTATATTAAGAATGATATTAGAAAGTATATTGAAGATAAATCTAGAATCTCTGATATCCATATTCCTAACATCATTACATTTATAACTCAAAAGTATGCAGAGAATGTAACCTATTTTGAATTCTTAGACTTCAATGGATATGGTCCAGGATACCAACACATTTATCGTAAAGATGAATCTATTGTTGGTAGAATTCCTGAGTTCTTGAATATCAATACTATTGGTACAGAGAATAATGCATTAGATATTAATATCATAATAGCTTAATTTATATTAGTCTCTAACTCTATACGTGTAACAATTTAATAAATCTAACCTATTTTGGGTTAAAAATTAATTAAAACCTTTTATACTATTAAGTATAACTTTTTAAGGAGGATAATAATTATGGCATTTTTCGGTGGTCATGATACTGAAGATATCAACGTAACCCTTGAAAACTCCGCTAAATACGAATGCGAAGCAGGTCTTGGGCTTATTGCTTTAGAATGTACTCAATTCGAAGCTGAAATTTTTGGCGACTGTGTACGCTCTGATATGAAAGAATTTGCACTTGTTCAAGAAGGTGCTGAAATCGAACCTTTCCAAGAAGCATCTTGGGAAGTTGTTAAAACTAAAGTTGTAAATTTCCTTAAGAAAGTTTGGGCTAAAATCAAAGCTTTCTTCAATGGTTGGTATGCAAAAATTGCTGCTCGTGTAATGAGCGACAACAAAGCATTCTATAATAAATTTAAAAAATCTTTGGAATCTAAAGATCTTTCTAAATTAGAAGTTAAATATGAAGAACCAGAAGATAAAACTTTCACTGTTAAATCTGAAATTACAAGCTATAGTGATAAAAAATATGAAGAAGCTGATGCTTCTGATATTCTTGAAGAAGTTTACTCTAACATTGGTACTGGCATTTCTTCCCATGCTGAAGCTAAAAAAGAAATGTTAGAACAAGCATTCAAAGATGAAGACGAAGTTAAATATACTTCTATCGCTGCTGCAGTTGAAACTGAGTTAAAAGATTCTAAATCAGTTAAAAACGCTCAAAAAGAATATGTTAAAGCTGAAAAGAAATTAGCTAAAAAAATTAGTGATGCTCAAAAGAATAATAAAGAAACAATTAAAAACATTGCTATCATTGCTAATGCATGTTCTAAAGCAGACGTTGTTTTACTTGAAGCTGAATTAGCTATTGCTAAGAAAACTGCTTCCCAAGCTCGTCGTGTATTTGCTAAAGCTGTTGCATACAGCCCTAAAACTGAAGGTGCTTTTGATGCTGATCTTCTTGCAGTAGAAGCTGATGCTTTGATGGCTTAATAGGAGGTAAATAAGATATGGCATTTTTCGCTGAATCTACATATGAAGAATCTTATCAAGATCTTGGTATT
>ENA-OWND01000281-OWND01000281.1-metagenome-genome-assembly--contig:-NODE-281-length-37072-cov-10.065943_pt1 | contig 37072 bp, 40 predicted proteins | sample MGYA00245342_ERZ651119 | MGnify/ENA primary metagenome ERZ651119 (study PRJEB26857, sample SAMEA4031756) | metagenome | biome: human; feature: oral; material: saliva | place: Philippines | collected 2014... | reverse complement strand
CAAATACACAAAGAGACTGATATTTGTAGTAAATATCAGCCTCTTTATTAATGATGTTTAGATTTTTTTTACATTTACTGCAGATAAACCACGATCTGATTTTTGCACTTCGTATTGAACTTTAGCACCTTCTTCTAAGGTACGGTAACTACCATTATTTTCAATTGCTGAAAAATGTACAAAAATATCTTCGCCACCTTGTTCTGGTGCGATAAAGCCGAAACCTTTGGTTGCATTGAACCATTTTACTGTGCCGATTAATGCTGACATAGTGTTTTCCTTCTAAAAATAAATCAAAATTGCTAAAGAGAGATGATGGATAACTAAAACACTCTCATTTTTGAGAAGAAAAGCGATCACATTAAGTCGCAAAAGCCTGCTGATTAGACCACTTATTCATCAAGAAAGCAAATGTTATTTTTAAGATAGGAAAGAGCAAGGAAAATAATCTGAACTTTTCCGCTAAAATGATTGACCTATTTACACGAAAAATTAGGTAAATCTATGGACGAAGCGGGTTAAATAAAATATAGTTACCACTTTAAATCTTATGCTATCTAACCCCTTATTTTCAGTTAAAAACGGAAGAAATTATGTCTGAACAAGAAATACAAACAGCTGTTGAAACCAGTGAAAAAGCGGCACACACGAATAAAGTAAATCCACCTGTTAAAGAAATTATTGCCTATTTAGCAGAAAAATTCCCACTTTGTTTTAGCGTGGAAGGTGAAGCAAAACCAATTAAAATCGGTTTATTTGAAGATTTGGCAGTAGCATTATCTGACGATGAAACTATAAGCAAAACACAGCTTCGTCAAGCATTACGCGGATATACAATGAGTTGGCACTATCTTGCAGCATGCAAACCAAATGCAGTGCGTGTAGATTTACAAGGCGAAGAAGCAGGTATTGTTGATGAACAACAAGCAGAACACGCAGCACAAACTTTAGCACAATCTCGTGAAGCGGTGGCAGCTCGTAAAGCAGAACAGCGTAAAGCACAACGTAAAGAGTTCTTCAAAAAACAGCGAGCTGAGCAAAATAAAACGGCTCGTAAATTTACGCCAAAAGCGAAGAAACCAGCCTCTAATGCACCTGCAGCATCAGCAGAAAGTTTAGCTGCATTAGCAACAAAATTTGGTCGATAATTTTCTTATGCCCCTCTCCTCTTGTGGGAGAGAATCATTATTTAAATATCATCTTTATAGCATATCAGGACAAGCATGAAACTCAATAAAGCAAGCCGTTTAGTGGCGTTATTCACAATGGGAATTTTTGTGAATAGTAGCTTTGCGGTTGAACCTCAAATCAAAGAAAGTGCGTTAGTGATTCCAAAGCCTAACGATCAACACAGCATTTCAACCAAACGCGTTACCGCACGTTTAACACAATCACATTACGAAAAATTCAAATTAGATGATGAATTTGCAAGCAAGATTTTTAATCGATATATTGACTTTTTAGATCCCACACACAACACCTTATTGCAATCAGATGTTGAAGAGATGCGTGCAAAATATGGAACGAAGTTAGATGATCAACTGTATGCAGGCGAATTGAGTGCTGCTTTTGATATGTATGATTTAATGACTAAACGTCGTTATGAACGCTATAAATATGCTCTCTCTTTATTGGATAAAGAACCTGATTTAAAAACAAACGATCAAATTGAAGTTGAGCGTGATAAAGCACCATTCCCGAAAACAACAGCAGAGGCAGATAAACTTTGGGAAGAGCGTGTAAAAAATGACATTATCAATCTCTACCTCAAAGAGAAAAAATGGCCAGAAATCAAGAAAACCTTAGTGAAGCGCTATGATTTAGCGATTAAACGTCTCACACAAATTAAGGCTGATGATATTTTACAAACCTATTTGAATGCATTTGCACGTGAAATCGATCCACATACTAGCTATTTATCGCCTCGTGCGGCTAAAGCGTTCCAAGAGAGTATGAATCTTTCACTTGAGGGCATTGGGGCAACGCTTTCAATGGAAGATGATATTACGTCTATCCGTTCACTTGTCCCAGGTGCACCTGCTGCTCGTAGTAAAAAAATCTCAGTAGGCGATAAAATTGTGGGTGTGGGTCAAGGCGAGAAAGGAGAGATTGAAGATGTTATCGGCTGGCGATTAGATGATGTGGTTGATAAGATCAAAGGCAAAAAAGGCTCAATTGTTCGCTTAGAAATTGAGCCTGAGAAAGGAGGTAAAACTAAAATTATCTCTTTAACTCGTGATAAAGTTCGTATTGAAGACAGTGCGGCTAAACTTAGCATGGATAAAGTCGATGGCAAAAATATCGCAGTAATTAAAATTCCATCTTTCTATATTGGCTTAACAAGTGATGTGCGTACATTGTTGGCTCAAATGAAAGAGAAAAAAGCAGATGCACTAATCATCGACTTACGTGAGAATGGTGGTGGTTCTTTAACAGAAGTAATTGAATTATCAGGGTTATTTATTAAAGAAGGCCCTATTGTGCAGGTACGTGATGCCTTTAACCGCATTAAAGTGCACGAAGATCCTGAAGCGGATAAATCGATCTATGATGGTAAGTTAATGGTCATGATTAACCGTCACAGTGCTTCAGCTTCAGAAATTTTTGCAGCGGCAATGCAGGATTACAACCGTGCCATCATCGTAGGGCAACAAACCTTCGGTAAAGGTACAGTGCAACAAAGCCGTTCATTGAATTTTGTATATGATTTAGATAAAGATCCGCTAGGCTATATTCAATATACCATTCAAAAATTCTATCGCATTAATGGTGGCAGTACACAGCTAAAAGGAGTGAATGCGGATATTAAATTCCCTGAGATCATCAATGCAGCAAAAACAGGCGAAAGCTTTGAAGATAATGCCTTGCCTTGGGATAAAATTCCTGCCGCAAGTTATCAAGAAGCTGGACACGCTCGAGATGCAGTGGAAACTTTAACTCAAAAACACGAAGAACGTGTAGCAAAAAATCCAGAATTTATCGTGGTAAATGAAGACATTGCGATTCGTAAAGATCGTGATGAGCGTAAATTTATGTCGTTGAATTTAGCTGAACGCAAAAAAGAGAATAAAGCAGATGAAGATCGTCGTTTAAAAAACTTGAACGAACGCTTTAAACGTGAAGGTAAAAAACCGATCAAAGATATTGATGCATTACCAAAAGATTACGAAGCTCCCGATTTCTATTTAAAAGAAGCTGAACAAATGATGATCGATTGGTTAGAAATTGATAAAAAAGCGTAACTTCTTTATAATACGTAAATCTTACTAAGCCGCTTAGGTAAAGCCAATAAGCGGCTTAATTTTTAGATTAGAGATTTCATAATGAAAAAATTTAAATTATTTCCATTAGCAATAAGCCTTTCAGCAATTGCAATGGCAGAAATGCCAACAGTAGAGCAGGCAACTTTACCGATTCAACAAACGGCTCAGCAGCCCCTACAAACACAACAAGAGAAAATTTTACCACAATTGAGTTTTGAAACTCAGCAAGCACGAGCAGCTGCTTTGGCAAAAGATGTAAACTATACATTAGAACAGGAGAAAATTCGCCAAGAGCAAGAACGTAAACTTGCTGAAGCAGAAACGAGAGTGAAGCAAGAAATAGGTAATAATACCTTATTATTAAGCTCTGCAACAGCTAAGGTTTATTTAGATAACGATTTTGCACCAATGTGGTCAGATGCGACAGCTACTCGCACTTTTTTAAAAGAGTATGCCCTCTTTGCTGTAAGTAGCGTCTCAAATAAAGCAGCAGGTATATTACAGCAAATTTTAGCCCAACCAGACGGATTTTTAGCCCGTGATATTTTACTTACCGATGCTTTTTTAGATTATCTCTACTACAACAAAAATGTCGCACGTAATGCAAATAACTGGCTCTACAACTTAGGTTCATACCGCACTTCAACACCCAGTGTGGAAAATATTTCAAGTTGGGTGAACGCCGTAAAAAATGGCAATGCAATGCAATTTATGAATAATCTAGTACCTCGTAACCATTTATATCAAGAAACAACTGAGCGTTTATTAGCAATGTCACCAAATGGGGTTACTGCAAGCGGAGAGAAAAAAGTATCAAAAGGCAAATCTGCAAAAAACGGAGAAAAAACGCCCGTTTCAGACGCAACGACTTTCTATAAATTGGCACTGAATGCTCAACGTTTACGTATTATTCCAAGTTTTAATAACGGCATTTTCGTGAATATTCCAAGCTATCAACTCTACTATTTCATTGATGGCAAGCTAGTATTGCAATCAAAAGTAATTGTAGGTCGAGAAGATCGCCGTACACCTGTAATGTATAGCAAATTAAGTAATGTGGTAGTCAACCCACCTTGGAATGTTCCCCCAACGATTTTAAGCAAAGATATCATTCCTGCTTTGGCAAAAAATCCAGGTATTGCCGATGCACGCAACTACGAAATCTTAGATGGTAGTGGTAACAAAGTAAATCCGTATAGCGTGAACTGGTCGAAATACCTTAACACAACAAATATTCCATATCGTATTCGTCAAAAAGCAGGAGATGACAGTGCATTAGGCCGTTATAAATTCAATATGCCAAGTTCAGATGCGATTTACCTACACGATACACCAAACCGAGGTTTATTCGGTAAAACGGATCGTGCGTTAAGTTCGGGCTGCGTGCGTGTGGCAAAAGCGGATGAATTAGCGACCGTATTATTACGTGAAGCGGGTTGGTCTGCCGATAAACAACAAAAAGTGCTAGACAGTAATAAAACAACATCTGCAAGAATTAACTCTGAAAACCCCGTGTATCTCTACTACGTTACAGCGTGGGTAGAAGGAGGGAAAGTGTTTACCTTGCCAGATATTTACAAGCTCGATCAAAACCAACCGAAGCCGAATCTTAACTGGCAAGCTGTGAAAAATGTGATCTAATTCGCAAAAATGGAAAATTCCGAGAAGAATTAACCGCTTCTCGGAACTTTTGTTTTTATAATAATCTCAAATTTAATAATTTGCAGTATTCAGTACAGTTATACAAAATCATTGTTTATATAAATATCATCTTTCTTGCCCATTAGGGGCGGGTTTCCCGTACATAACAATGTCAAGATACATAAAGGGTCGGGCTAAACCCCGTTCCTATATACAAAAATATCGTTACTACAATGTTTAATAAAATTAAGTTATCTTTTTGATTTCAGGCAATTTAATTTTATTCAACTCAATGAATGAGGTGATTCATGAATTCAATTAATCTTCAACGTCGCAAATGGCTTTCTCTAGGTGGCATTGTATTAGGAGCGAGCTTACTTCCACAACAAGTGCTAGCCAGCCTTTCTACGGTAATGCCTCTTGCATTACGTTTTCGCAATATCAATACAGGCGATACCCACATGGCCAAGTTTAATGGTAATAATTTAGCCGCAAACGATCTAAAACAGCTCAACTATTTAATGCGTGATCGCCGCACGGGTGAGATAAAACGCATTGATCCTAATCTTTTTGTGAAACTCAACCAACTCCAACAACGCCTTGGCTTACGCAATGCAGAAGTTGTGGTAATTAGCGGCTATCGTTCCGCAAAAACCAACGCCAAATTACGTCTCGAACATCACGGTGTAGCAAGCAATAGTTTCCACATTAAAGGACAAGCTGTAGATATTCAAATCTCAGGCGTTCCTTTAGTCAAAGTAAAACAAGCGGCAGAAAGTTTAAGCAATGGCGGCGTGGGATATTATCCTCGCAGTAATTTTGTGCACGTCGATACAGGTCCTGTACGAACTTGGCTTGGGGTTTAATATTTTTACAAACAAGCGGTCATTTTCTATGTTCAATTTACAAATCATTCCCGTTAGCCCATTTCAGCAAAATTGCTCAATTATTTGGGATGACAATAAAAATGCAGCTATTATTGATGCGGGCGATAATGCGGAAAAAATTATTCAATTCGTTGAATCACAAAACTTAAAAATAGAAAAACTACTGATCACCCATGGTCATCTCGATCACATTATGGCAGTTGAAAAAGTTCGCGATCATTTTGGCATAGAAGTATATGGTTCGCACAAATCTGATCAACCGCTCTTTGAAGAACTCCCTCAAATGTGTGAAATGTTTGGTATTCCGCCAGTTAACGGTTTTTTGCCTGATCATTGGCTAAACGAGGGTGATAAAATCAGTGTTGGAAGTTTAAATTTTGATATTCGCCACCTACCAGGGCACGCACCTGGGCACATTGGTTTCTTTGATTTTGAGAATAAAATTGCGTTTACAGGCGATGTACTCTTCAAAGATAGCATTGGGCGAACCGATCTCTATATGGGAAACCTTGACCAACTGCTCGAAACCATCCGCACCAAAATGTTTGATTTAGATGATGATTTCATTATCATTGCGGGACATGGATCGCACACCACTATTGGGCGTGAAAAAATACATAATCCGTTTTTGAAGTAATTTTTCTGATAAAGTAATATGATAAAAATCTGCATTCTTTTAAGTGAATTTGACCGCTTGAGAGGATGCAGATTTTCTTTTTTATCGGGTTTTCATTAAATAATTATTGAATAATTTTGCATATTTATGCAAAATAGAGCCAATTTTTGATAAATACAATTTCATTTTAGATTTAAGGAATAGAATATGGCACTTTGGGGTGGACGTTTTACACAGGAAGCAGACCAAAAATTCAAATTTTTCAATGATTCATTACGTTTTGACTACCGTTTAGCTCTGCAAGATATTGATGGTTCAATCGGTTGGGCGAAAGCAATTACTTCAGTAGGCGTTTTAACCGAAGATGAGCATCAACAATTAGTAGCGGCACTGAAAGAATTACGTGCAGAAATTGAACCCAAAATTGAGATCATTTTAAAAGATGATGCCGAAGATATTCACAGCTGGGTGGAATCTAAACTGATTGAAAAAGTAGGCGATTTAGGTAAAAAATTGCACACAGGGCGTAGCCGTAACGATCAAGTCGCGGTTGATATGAAGATGTGGTGTAAAGCACAAGTGATTGTAATGCAAGAGCGTATCCGTAATCTTCAAGAAAAATTAGTGCTCACTGCAGAAGCTAGCCAACACGCAGTGATGCCAGGCTATACTCACCTTCAACGTGCTCAGCCAATCACTTTTGCTCACTGGTGTATGGCGTATTTTGAGATGCTAGAACGTGATTACAGCCGCTTAACCGATGCTTACAAACGTATGTACACTTGCCCACTTGGTTCGGGTGCATTAGCAGGCACAGCCTATGCAGTGGATCGTGATGCATTGGCAAAAGATCTTGGTTTTAGCATTGGTACGCGCAACAGTTTAGACTCCGTTTCAGACCGCGACCACGTTTTAGAATTGCTTTCAAGTGCTTCAATCAGTATGGTGCACCTTTCTCGTTTTGCGGAAGATTTAATCTTCTTCAACAGTGGTGAATCAGCATTCTTGGAACTTTCTGATCGTGTCACGTCAGGCTCTTCATTGATGCCACAGAAGAAAAACCCCGATGCGTGTGAATTAATTCGTGGTAAATCAGGGCGTGTATTCGGCTCATTAACGGGCTTGCTCACGACACTCAAAGGCTTACCGCTCGCATATAACAAAGATATGCAAGAAGACAAAGAAGGTATCTTCGATGCGATGGAAACTTGGCAGGCGTGTTTAGAAATCGCCACACTTGTGCTTGAAGATATTAATGTGAATGTAGAACGCACACGCGAGGCAGCTCAACAAGGCTACTCAAATGCAACTGAATTGGCTGATTACTTAGTTGCTAAAGGCATTCCATTCCGTGAAGCACATCATATCGTGGGCGAAGCGGTGGTTTATGCCATCAGTAAACGCGAACCGTTAGAAGCGTTATCTGTGGCAGAATTTAAACAATTCCATGCGGTAATTGATGAAGATGTTTACCCAATTCTATCGCTTGAATCTTGCTTAGAAAAACGTTGTGCAAAAGGCGGGGTAAATCCTGAACGTGTGGCGGAAGCTATTCGTGTGGCGAAAGAGCGTTTGGAATCCTAGGGCTCTAATTTACGCATAATTTATGCTACTTTGGGCTATATGTTATAGATGGTGCAACTTGTTGCACCATTTTTGTATGTAATTATTATCAAACCCCAATTTTTTTGTTAAAATCGCCACTCTTTTGCACAAAAAGACGTATTCTTGCTTATGAAATATAAAAATCCTTATTCTGTTCTGGTTGTGATTTATGCTCAAAATACAGGCAGAGTGTTAATGTTACAACGCCAAGATGATCTGAATTTTTGGCAGTCAGTAACAGGCACTATTGAGGAGGGCGAACAACCTTTACGAACAGCGATGCGGGAAGTGAAAGAAGAAACAGGGATTGATATTAAAGAACAAAATTTGATCTTAGTGGATTGTCAATATTCGGTGAAATTTGAGATTTTCCCACAATTTCGTTACAAATATGCACCAGATACTACACATAATACTGAACATTGGTTTTTATTGGCATTACCAGATGAAGTAGAACCGCAATTAAGCGAACATTTAGCATTTCAATGGTTAGATGCAAAAGAAGCACTGAATTTAACCGCTTCCCCGAATAACGCGGAGGCGATTAAGAAATTTATTTATCCTCTTCTTTAAGAATAAAGAAGGCACATTTATTCATATCATAATTTTATTCAAGAAGGAAAATACATGGCAGGTCATAGTAAGTGGGCTAACATTAAACACCGCAAAGCAGCACAAGATGCACAACGCGGTAAAATCTTTACCAAATTAATCCGTGAATTAGTTACTGCAGCAAAAATCGGTGGTGGTGATATAAGTGCAAACCCGCGCTTACGTTCAGCAGTAGATAAAGCGTTATCAAACAATATGACGCGAGACACCATCAACCGTGCGATTGAGCGTGGTGTAGGCGGTGGAGATGATACCAATATGGAAACCAAAATCTATGAAGGTTACGGCCCAGGCGGTACAGCGGTGATGGTAGAATGTTTAAGCGATAACGCAAACCGCACTATTTCACAAGTTCGCCCAAGTTTCACAAAATGTGGAGGTAACTTAGGCACTGAAGGTTCTGTTGGCTACTTATTCAGCAAAAAAGGTTTAATTTTAATTGCGGAAGCAGATGAAGACGCATTAACTGAAGCGGCAATCGAAGCGGGTGCAGATGATATTCAACCACAAGATGACGGCTCATTTGAGATCTACACTGCGTGGGAAGATTTAGGTAACGTACGTGATGGCATTGAGAAAGCAGGCTTCAAAATTCAAGAAGCAGAAGTAACGATGATTCCATCAACCTCTGTCGATTTAGACGCAGAAACAGCACCAAAATTATTACGTTTAATTGAGATGCTAGAAGATTGTGATGATGTACAAAACGTTTATCACAATGGCGAAATTAGCGATGAAGTCGCTGCACTTCTTTAAGAAGAAACAATAAAAAGGCGAGCATTGCTCGCTTTTTGTTTGCAAAAATTTTAAAAATTAACTGCTTCTTAACTTTTTCTTAAGATTTCTTTGGTTTAATACACACATCAAAGCAATACTGCTTGAGAAAACAATTTGAAGAAGGAAAACATTATGAAAAAATTTGCATTAGCAGCTATTTTAGCCTTATCTACAACTTCAGCTTTTGCTGGCTTTAACGGCAACACAACACCAAATGGTGGTTTCCAATCAGGTACTCAATCAGCAATTAGCGTAAAACAAGCATTAAAAGCAGCAGATAATTCAATGATTACTTTAGAGGGTAACATTACACAACAAATCGATGATGATGAGTTCTGGTTTACTGATGGTACTGGTCAAATCAGAGTTGAAATCGAACGTCAGGTATGGAACGGTTTAAACGTAGGTCCGAATGATAAAATTCGCATTTTTGGTAAACTAGATAACGAGGTGTTTGATAGAGCAGAACTTGAAGTGTTACGCATCGAAAAAACAAACTAATTTTATATAACCACTTATATTCTTAATCACTAAACTAAACATACCACCGTCTATAGGTGGCTAAACAAAGGAAAAACACTATGAAAAAATTCGCCTTAGCAACTATTTTAGCTTTATCTACAGCTTCAGCATTTGCTGGCTTTAACGGTAACACGACACCAAATGGAGGCTTCCAATCGGGCACTCAATCAGCAATTAGCGTAAAACAAGCATTAAAAGCAGCCGATAATTCAATGATTACCTTAGAGGGTAACATCACACAACAAATCGATGACGATGAGTTCTTATTTAGTGATGGTACAGCACAAATTAAAGTGGAAATTAAACGCCGTGCTTGGAATGGCTTAAATGTAGGCCCAAACGATAAAATCCGTATTAGCGGTAAATTAGACAACGAAGCTTTCGAGAAAGCCGAACTTGAAGTTTATCGTGTTGAAAAAGCAAGATAATTTACTCAAAAAAATGGCGAGCTCAGCTCGCTGTTTTTGTTTTTTAACTGTAAAAGAGCGGTCAATTTCTATGAGAATTTTACTAATTGAGGACGATAGCCTGATCGGCAATGGTTTACAGATTGGTTTAACCCAACTTGGCTTTGCGGTGGATTGGTTTACTGATGGTAAAACTGGGCTGGATGCACTGACTTCCGCGCCTTACGATGCTGTGGTGCTTGATCTTACCTTGCCCAAATTAGATGGCTTAGACGTGCTTCAACAATGGAGAGTGAACCATCAAGATGTGCCCGTGCTAATTTTAACCGCTCGCGACACTTTGGATGAACGCGTAAAAGGCTTGCAACACGGGGCGGATGATTATCTCTGCAAACCTTTTGCGTTGGCGGAAGTCGCGGCTCGTTTGCAAGCGTTAATTCGCCGTCGTTATGGACATCACAATCCTGTGATTGAACACGCAGGCGTGAAGCTCGATCCCAATCAACGAGCAGTTTCGCTTAACGCTCAGGGAATTTCACTCACCACGCGAGAATATAAATTGCTGGAGCTTTTTATGCTCAATAAAGATCGCGTGCTCTCACGTGCTACGATTGAAGAAAAACTCTCATCTTGGGATGAAGAAATCAGCAGCAGTGCCTTAGATGTGCATATTTACAATCTTCGCCAAAAACTTGGTAAGCAGTTTATCCGCACCGTACACGGAGTCGGGTATGCGTTAGGACAAGCATAGCAACTGCAAGCGGTCAAAAATGGAAAATAAAATGCAAAACAAACGCCTAACCCTTCGCTTAATTTACGTTCTTTCTTTTACCGCACTTTTTGTCTGGCTTATTTCCACTGCTGTTGCGTGGTGGCAAGTGCGAAATGAAGTGAATGACGTGTTTGATGCCCAGCAAATTCTATTTGCTGAACGGCTTGCTAACTCCGATTTAAGTCATATCCTGCTTGAACACGCTGAAGATATAAATAAAATCCAAACCCATTCGTTTAAGAAAAATTATGACGATGATGCTCTTGCCTTTGCGATTTTTTCCAAACAAGGCAAGCGGCTTCTGACCGATGGACGCAATGGCGATAATTTTGTGTTCGATAACGAAATCGGCTTCGCCAAAGGCTATATGCTTAATGATGACGATGAATGGCGGATTTTCTGGCAACCTGTGGCAAATGGCGATCTGATCATCGCCGTTGGGCAAGAGTTGGAATATCGCGAAGAGCTGATTAACGAAATGATTTTTGGGCAGATGTGGATCTGGTTTGCCAGCCTGCCGATTTTAATTATTGTACTTGCGTGGCTTATTCACAAAGAATTGCAGCCAATTAAACGCTTAAGCCAAGAAGTGCAGGGCAGAAAATCGGGCGATGTTTCACTGCTCAATACACAATCTTTGCCTCTGGAAATTCTACCACTGGTACAAAATTTAAACCAATTTTTTGACCGTACTTCGGCAATGTTGCAACGCGAGCGCCGTTTTACGTCTGATGCCGCCCACGAATTGCGTAGCCCTTTGGCAGCCCTTCGCATTCAAACCGAAGTGGCACAGCTAGCGGGCGATAATGCTCAGCTTCGCGAGCAAGCTCTTTCCCATTTAACCCAAGGGATTGACCGTGCATCACAGCTTATTGAGCAACTACTGACGCTTTCCAAGCTGGATAATTTGCAAGAGTTGAAAGAAATTCAACCGCTTGATTGGGAAGGCATTATCCAATCTCTGATTGCTGAACGCTATTTTGTGGCGGAAAAACGCCAAATATCGCTGGCTTTTGAAAAAGAAGCCGAACCCAAAGCGAAACAAGGACAGCCGCTTTTAATTTCCTTAATGATCAGAAACCTGATCGATAATGCAATTAAATATTGCCCCGAAGGTGCAAACATCTCAGTAAAAATGACCGCTTGCCAAATTATTGTGGAAGACAACGGTGGCGGCGTTGAGCCTGACGATTTAAAAAAACTCGGGCAACGTTTCTACCGTCCTGCAGGACAAAATGAAAAAGGCAGTGGCTTAGGGCTTTCAATTGTGATGAGAATTGCGGAATTACACGGTCTAAAAGTACGGTTGGAAAATGTGATGGAACAAAATCAAAGAATTGGATTAAAAACAATCATTACTTTATAAGTTGGTTTTAGATGGGTTATTTGAGATATATCAATATCTTAAATAACCTTTATTTTTACAAATTTGTATTTACTGACAATGCTTAAAAATCTGATTATACTTCATTTAAATTTTCATCAAATGGAGTAATTATGTCGGAACACACGATTTCTCTCGCTTTTTCTGTATGGCATCATTATTTGAAACAGCTTACAGAAAAGCATCAAATATCCCTTCCCATTTTTCTTGAACAACTTAAAAAGGTTGATATTTATTATTTTTTACCGAAAGCAGAAGAAATTGTTTTGGGTAAGCTGCCAGAAATTCATCAAGGTCGTAAGACACTGCCCTGTTCTAAAGGGATTTAAATAACAAAGAGGCTGATATTTACTACAAATATCAGCCTCTTTATCTATTTGAGAAAACGTCTGTGATTACAAGCGGTATTATTTTTCCTCTTCTTTGCGGATTTCCTTTTTTTCTTCTTCCAAGATCTCAGCAGCCTCTTCATTCAAAGCTTTAGCATCACAATGCGGTTTGATGAAAGGTTTTGGCGTCCAATATTTTTTTACAATTTCGGTAGAAAAGCCGTGTAGAACCTCCTCATTTAAGCGTTCTTGGTCGAGCGATCTCACTTCGGCAATCACTTCATCCGCTTCTACTTGATTAATACCGAGTTTCATTAAGGTGGCTCGGCTTAAAGTTAAGGCAGATTCAAACGTTTCACGCACAATAAAGTCTACATCCTGTTTGATCAAACTTACCGTCGTTTGGCGGTCGTATGTTCGGGTTAAAATTGGCAATTCTGGGTAAGCCTCTTTTAATTGACTTACAATTGCTTCAATACGGTCAGTATCATTAATCCCAATCACGACACATTTAGCTTTTTCTATGCCTGCTGCTTGAAGCACATCTAAGCGAATGCCATCACCATAGTACACTTTAAAACCGAATTTCGCAGCAGCACGGATATTATCGATATTGCGGTCAATCACGGCTACATTGATTCCCCGTAGTAATAAAGTTTGACAAACAATTTGGCTGAAACGACCAAAACCAAGCACAAGTACGGTGTCTTCTAAATCCACAATGGGATCGAGATCATGATTATTCTGCTGTGTATTTTGTTTGTTTTCTGCTCGTAGAGTGACTATTCGTGCAAGCTGAGTAATCAATGGTGAAAATAACATAGAAAGGATGACTGCAGCGGTAAAAGTTGCATTTTCATGGGCTGACATTACACTAGCAGAAGTTGCCGCAGAAAAGAGCACGAATGCAAATTCCCCTCCATGAGCAAGTAGTGCCATACGTCCAAAAGCTTCACGATGTTGTAAGCGGGTTAAACGTGCAACAAAGTAAACCGCTAAACCTTTGCCTAAAATGTAGAGGCAAACGATACCGAGTAATAAAAAGAGATGGTTGAATACAAGGCTTAAATCAAGCGACATTCCCACGCCCATAAAGAAAAGCCCAAGTAATAAACCTCTAAATGGCTCAATATCCGCTTCTAATTGGTGACGGAATGACGATTCTGAGAGCATTACACCCGCAACAAATGCCCCCATCGCCATTGATAATCCCCCCAGTTCCATTGTTAAAGCCGCACCAAGTACAACGAGTAATGCCGCCGCGGTCATCATTTCTCGTACACGTGCTTTAGAAATGAGGCGAAACAAGGGATTCATTAACCATTTGCCTGAAACGATTAAACCAACAACTGCCGCAAGTGCAATGCCAATAGACATCCAATCCGTTGTATGTTTTGCATCGGCTGAATTCGGTACTAAAAAAGCAATAGATGCTAAAAGTGGCACAATCGCTAAATCTTCAAAAATTAGCGTGGATATCACCCGTTGCCCTTTTGGCGTACTAGTAATACCACGATCTTCTAAAGTCTGCATAACAATAGCGGTAGAAGATAAGGTAAATCCCATCCCCGCAATAAAAGCAACTTCTTTCGAAAGATTGAGCAAATAAATTCCAGCAAAGGTCAGCAAGCAGCCACAAAGTGCCACTTGCAAGAATCCTCGCCCAAAAATCGCTTTTCGCATTGCCCAAAGACGTTCAGGGTGCATTTCCAATCCAATAATGAATAGGAACATTACCACGCCCAGTTCAGCTAAATGCACAACCGCAGTAGGATCTTGGATAACACCAAATACAGATGGACCAATTAAACAACCTGCAACTAAATAGCCCAATACGCTACCCAGCCCAAGACGTTTAAAAAGTGGTACGATAGTGACGCTTGAGGCAAGCAAAATCACCGTTTTAATCAGCTCTGGACTGGCAACACTCGACATAAAATTCCTCAAAAAATAATCAATAAATACTGTCTCATTTTATCGTTTTCGTCGGAAATAAAAAACACACTAATTGGATAAATTGCTATAATTTATGCTCTTATTTTTCACTTCTGGAATGATTATGTCATTACAATTAAATATGATTGCCCTCTTGCTTATTGTGTTACTGATTTTAGGCGTGATAAGCCACAATAATGCAATTACCATTTCTGCAGCAGTGCTATTAATTATGCAGCAAACGCTCCTTTCAAAATATATTCCTTGGATTGACCAATACGGTTTAAAAATCGGGATTATTATCCTGACTCTTGGCGTATTAAGCCCACTCGTCTCTGGCAAAATCCAGCTGCCCGAACTCTCTTATTTTGTACATTGGAAAATGTTTGCCTCAATTGCAGTAGGCGTACTCGTCGCTTGGATTGCGGGTAAAGGTGTGGATCTAATGACAACTCAACCTGTTCTGGTTACGGGGTTAATGATTGGCACAGTGATTGGCGTTTCATTTTTCGGTGGGATTCCTGTTGGGCCGTTAATTGCCGCAGGGATTTTGGCGTTGGTGATTGGGAAGTTTTAGGAAAATAAAAACAAGCGGTAAATTCTTAAGGAAAATTTACCGCTTGTTAGATAGAATGCTCTCGCAATTAGGGAGGAGATACTCCCTCCCCCAACAAAAACTACTGAACCATCAAGAAGAAATTTGCACCATCACGTACGATATTTAAATAAACCACTGATGGTTTTTCGCTCAACACCTTACGTAGCTCACTTACATTCTCAACACGATGACGGTTTACACCGATGATTAAATCGCCTTTTTTCAATCCACGTGCTTCGGCTAATGATCCTTTTTCAACTTTGGTAATTGAAACGCCTTTCACGCCTTTTTCATCTTGATTAGTATATTCTGCCCCCTTCAATTCTGGCAATAAATCTGTAACTGAGCTTGTACTGCCAATTTCAGATTGAAGTGTTACTTTCGTTTTTGCGGTTTTGCCATCACGTAAGTAAGTTAATTCAATATCTTTGCCAACACCAGAGGTTGCGATTTTCGCACGCAATTCACTGAAACTATGTAATTTTTGACCGTTTAATTCAGTAATCACATCGCCTGCTTTTAAGCCTGCTTTTGCGGCTGCCGATTCTGGGAATACTTCGCTAATAAATGCTCCTTGTTGAGCATCAACACTAAACTCTTTCGCTAAATCAGCGTTAAGTTCCCCTCCTTTAATGCCAAGCATTCCACGCTTCACTTCACCAAATTCGATGATTTGTTGCACAAGGTTGTTCACCATATTCGATGGAATAGCAAAAGCGATACCCGCATTACCACCACTTGGAGAGATAATAGCGGTGTTAATTCCGATTAATTCGCCTTTTAAGTTGATTAATGGGCCACCAGAATTACCTTGGTTTACTGCCGCATCGGTTTGAATATAGTTTTGGTAACCCTCATCTGCATTGCCAGTTGAGCGACCTAATGCAGAAATAATGCCTGAAGTCACGGTTTGACCTAAACCAAATGGGTTACCAATTGCCACGCTAAAATCGCCCACGCGTAATTTATCTGAATCAGCAAATTTTAATGCCGTTAAGTTTTTCGGATTTTCGATTTGGACTAACGCCACGTCAGACTGCGGATCTGCACCTACCAATTTTGCTTTAAACTCTCGACCATCATCTAATTGAATCGTAATTTTATCCGCATCTTTGATGACGTGATTGTTCGTAATGACATAACCTTTTTCTGCGTTAATAATCACACCAGAACCTAAACCACGGAATTGGCGAGGGCGAGAATCTCCGCCAAAGCGGTCGCTGAACATATCGCCAAAGAAAAATTGAAACTCTTCAGGCAAATCACGCATACGGCTGCGACCTTGATCTTCTTTCGCTTTACCTTCCACCGAGATGCTGACCACCGCTGGGCGAACTTTGTCTAACATATCAGCTAAAGATGGCGTTGCTTGGTTGCTTTGACCTGCCACCGCTGAAATAAATGGAATGTTGATTTCTGCTTTAGCTGGCATTGTTGCCATACCTAAAGCCAAAATAGATGCTGCGATAAGGGATTTTTTCATTGTTTTCATATTGTAGTGTTTCCTATTGAATATCCCATAAAATATGGCTTTTATTACGACTACATTATTTTGCGTAGGGGCGGGGTTTATCCCCGCCCGCAAATGGTAACGTTTCTTGGGAGGGGATAACCCCCCCCTACGTAAAAATCAATGTAGTTACTATAAAAAGTATTCATGGGAAAAGTTAAATTAACTCAAACAAGGCTCGGAACTCCCATGCCTTGCTCGTGTCTGATAGGACAGAAAAATTTTTAGAGAGTTCTAAGCATTGTAAAATTTTCTAAAATTTGGCCGCTATTTGAAAAATAAAAAGCATTTTGGCTTTATTTCGTTGGGTGGAGTATAATCCACCTTCATTTTTGTATTTAAGAAAGGTATTAAATTCAATGCAACACACTGAAAACCTGGTTGAAGTAAACAACCTTACCTTTAAACGAGGGGAGAGAGTGATTTACGACAATCTCAATCTGCAGGTGCAGAAAGGTAAGGTGACAGCAATTATGGGGCCTTCTGGTATTGGTAAAACCACCTTATTACGCTTAATTGGTGGGCAACTTGTACCAGAATCAGGCGAGATTTTATTTGATGGGCAAAATGTTTGTACCGCATCAAACAAAACGCTTTATCAAATCCGTCAAAGAATAGGAATGCTATTCCAATCGGGAGCGTTATTTACGGATTTATCCACATTTGACAATGTTGCCTACCCTATTCGTGAACATACCAATTTGCCAGAAGAGTTAATTCGGAAATTGGTATTAATGAAATTAGAATCGGTTGGCTTACGTGGCGCGGCACAGTTAATGCCATCAGAACTCTCTGGCGGTATGGCACGTCGTGTGGCACTTGCACGTGCAATTGCCTTAGATCCTGATTTGATTATGTATGACGAACCCTTTACAGGGCAAGACCCAATCAGTATGGGCGTGATTGTGGAGCTGATTAAAAAACTCAATCAGGCATTAAATTTAACCTCTATTGTGGTTTCACACGATGTGACCGAAGTGCTCAGCATTGCGGATTATGCCTATATTGTGGCAAATAAAACCGTGATTGCACACGGCACACCAGCACAATTGATGCAAAGCCAAGATCCACAAGTGGTGCAATTTTTGGCAGGGAAAGCCGATGGCCCTGTGCATTTTCATTATCCTGCCCAAGATTATGTAGAGGATTTGTTTAATGATTAACTTTATTACTCAAATTGGGGCTTCAACTATCCAATTTATCCGTGCATTCGGGCGTGCTGCTTTTATGCTATGGGGTGCATTGATTGGTAAGCCACAATTTCGCAAACATACGCCACTTTTAATCAAGCAACTGCACGTAGTCGGTGTACAATCCTTGCTGATTATTATGCTTTCAGGCTTATTTATCGGGATGGTGTTAGGCTTACAAGGTTATGTGGTATTAGTCGATTTCGCGGCAGAAAGTAGCTTAGGCACGTTAGTTTCGCTCTCTTTACTACGAGAACTTGGACCTGTCGTCACCGCCTTACTTTTCGCTGGGCGAGCAGGATCGGCATTAACCGCAGAAATTGGCTTAATGAAAGCGACAGAACAACTTTCTAGCCTTGAAATGATGGCGGTTGATCCACTACGTCGAATTATCGCACCACGTTTTTGGGCAGGGATCATTTCAATGCCAATCCTTGCCGTGATTTTTACCGCAATTGGTATTTGGGGCGGTTCACTTGTCGGTGTCGATTGGAAAGGTGTTGATTCAGGTAGCTTCTGGGCAGTAATGCAAAACTCTGTTCACGTAAGCGACCTAGTCAATGGCTTTGTAAAAAGCGTGATTTTTGCTTTAGCCGTGGTTTGGATTGCGTTGTTTAATGGCTACGATTCCACACCAACTTCAGAAGGTATTAGCCAAGCAACAACTAAAACCGTTGTTCACGCTTCATTAGTGATTTTAGGCTTAGATTTTATTTTAACTGCCATTATGTTTGGTCGTTAATCCATTTCAATGAAAGGAAATACAATGCGTCAATCAATTAAATATGAATTTTGGGTAGGTTTATTTGTGCTACTCGGCTTATTAGGCTTGGCATTTTTAGGACTTAGAGTTGCCAACGTACAAGGTTTTAGTTCAGAAAAAACTTACACTCTTTACGCAACTTTCGATAATATCGGCGGACTAAAAGTGCGAGCACCGATTAAGGTTGGCGGCGTGGTTGTTGGTCGTGTGTCAAATATTCAGCTCGACGAACAAACCTACACCCCAAAAGTAACCTTAGCGGTTAATGAAGAATTTAACAAAATTCCAGATACCAGCTCACTCTCTATCAAAACCTCAGGTTTATTAGGCGAACAATACATTGCCTTAAACGTTGGCTTTATGATGGAAGGCGAAACGGAATACATGAAATCAGGCGACAGCTTTGCTGATACAAACTCAGCAATGGTGTTAGAAGATTTAATCGGTCAGTTCCTGTATGGCGACAAAAAATCATCAGATACTGAACAAAAAACTGAAGGTGAAAAAGCAGAAACACCTGCCACACCTTAATTTTTATCTTATAAGCGGTAAAATATTTACAAAAATTTACCGCTTGTAAATAAACTAACTTTATTTATGGAGTGTTTTTAATGTTAAAACAAATCAAAAAAATCATCGTTGCAGGTTTTCTTTCTGTAGCAACTTTATTCTCAAACCAAGCATTTGCAGAAACGAGCCCTTATGTATTAATGCAGCAAACAGCAGATAAACTGTTTAGTGACATCAAAGCCAACCAAGGCAAAATTAAATCAAATCCTGAATATTTACGTACCATCGTACGCAACGACTTAATGCCACACGTACATGTAAAATACGCAGGTCAATTAGTCTTAGGTAAATCGCTTTCATCTGCAAACGAAGCACAGCGTGAAAAATTCTTTGATGCGTTTGGTCAATTTATTGAGCAATCTTATGCACAAGTATTAACGCAATATAGCGATCAAAAAGTAGAAATCGAAAGCGAAAAACCGACGGATGGAAAATCTATCGTGACTATTCGCGTAAATGTAATTTCAGCCAATAATACACCGCCAATCAAACTTGATTTCAAATGGCGTAAAAACAGCCGTACTGGTGAATGGCAAGCATATGATATGGCAGCAGAAAACGTAAGTATGGTGGCTACCAAACAAAATGAGTGGAGTAGTATTTTACGTCAGCAAGGTATTGATACATTAACTGCTCAAGTTGCACAATCTGCAAAACAACCGATTACACTTTCTAAAAAATAATAGTATGAAGCCCGAAAAAACATTACAATGGAGCGTTTTTCAGAATAATGAAAGCCAAGTAGTGCAATTAAAAGGCGAATTAACTCGTGCCACGTTGTGTCCATTATGGGAGCAACGTGCTTCTTTTTTACACACCAACGCTAATCAAACCCTTTACTGGGATTTAGCTCAACTTGCACGTATTGATTCGGCTGGCTTCGCTTTCCTCACTGAATTATTAAATCATTACGGAAAACAGACAACAAATAGCTTAATTCGCGTGCCTGAAGTGATTAAAACACTTGCTGAACTTTATGGCTTAAATGACTGGATTAAGCAATATATCTCTAACAAGAATCAAGATGTTATTAATGCCTAAGGAACCCGATCAACTTATGGAACTCGCTCAAATCGAAAACTTATTAAAAGAACACCTCACAGATGCAACTGAAATCCACGTTCAAGGCGAAAACGCACACTTCGGCGTGATTGTGGTAAGCGATACTCTTGCTTCACTTTCACGCGTAAAACAGCAACAAGCGGTTTACGCACCACTTGGAGAACTTTTCTCAAGTAATATTATTCACGCATTAACAATTAAAGTGTTCTCAACCGAACAATGGAAAAAAGAACGCTTATTGAATATGGCGGGTTAATTATCGATACCACATATCTATTGTAGCAACTATGTTGCTCTTACTATAAAGAGTAAATTACATTCGCCCATTACTCTAGGTATGATTTATGGAACTGCCACTACAAGCTACAAATTTCCTTCTAAAAATTACCGCTTGTACACGACCAAATTCAATTATTAAGGAAAAACAATGGAAAAATTCCGTGTTACTGGGCCTGCAACATTAAGCGGTTCAGTCAATATTTCAGGAGCAAAAAACGCTGCGTTACCTATCCTCTTTGCAGCCATTCTAGCCACCGAACCAGTCACATTAACCAACGTTCCCGTATTAAAAGATGTGGATACCACATTTAAAATCTTACGTAAATTAGGCGTTGTGGCTGAGCGTGCAGAAAATGGCGATGTACATATTGATGCAAGCAAAATTGATCATTACATCGCACCTTACGAATTAGTTAAAACAATGCGAGCCTCTATCTGGGCATTAGCACCGTTAGTCGCTCGCTTCCACGAAGGTCAGGTTTCATTGCCTGGAGGTTGTACTATTGGAGCACGTCCTGTTGATATGCATATTACAGGCTTAGAAAAAATGGGGGCTACCATTGAATTAGACGAAGGTTATGTAAAAGCAACTTCAAATGGTCGCCTACACGGTGCTCAAATCTATATGGATAAAGTAAGTGTTGGTGCGACCTTATCTGTGATGATGGCAGGCACACTTGCAGAAGGTACAACAATTATCGAAAATGCCGCACACGAGCCAGAAATTGTGGATACTGCAATTTTCTTAAATGCAATGGGGGCAAAAATCTCAGGTGCAGGCACAGGCACAATTACCATTGAAGGGGTTGAACGCTTAACAGGCTGCACACATCGCATCGTCGCAGACCGTATCGAAACAGGTACATTCTTAATCGCTGCAGCCGTGTCTGGCGGTAAAATTACCTGTCACGGCACCAAAGCTGATACCCTTGAAGCGGTCATCGAAAAACTACGTGAAGCAGGTATGGAAGTGAGCGTAACAGAAGATACCATTACGCTTGATTCAAAAGGTCAACGCCCGAAAGCCGTGAATATTCGCACAATGCCACATCCTGGTTTCCCAACTGATATGCAAGCGCAATTTACTTTGTTAAATGCGATCGCAGAAGGCACAAGTCGCATTACCGAAACCATTTTCGAAAACCGCTTTATGCACATTCCAGAGCTTAACCGTATGGGTGCAAAAGGGGAAATTGAAGGTAATACCGCAATTTGCCTCGGTGTAGAAAAATTAAAACCCGCTGAAGTGATGGCAACCGATCTACGTGCTTCAATCAGCTTAGTGTTAGCGGGCTGTATCGCTGAAGGCGAAACCATTGTAGATCGCATCTACCACATCGATCGTGGTTATGAGCACATCGAAGAAAAATTACGCGGCTTAGGTGCAACTATTGAGCGTTTTTCTGAGCGTGTAGAAGAAGAATAATCTTCCATTTTAAACGTAAAAGCGAGAAGCGATTTCTCGCTTTTTCTTTCTCTAACGATGACAAGCCTCATAAAGCGGTAATAATTCTTGAATAGTTTGCAAAATAAATTCTGCCGCATCAATTTTAGCCAAATCTTCCCGCTCAACATTTTTACCAATGCACCAATAAGCCTCAGGATCTTCTAGCGTTAAATCAGGCACTTCTTTGAGCTTTTTAAAATCGGCATATTCGCTCTCACTATCTTGCCATATCTCAAAATCTTGGTATTTTTCGCGATCTACATTTTCCCACCATTGTTGATATTGCGGCAGTTTTACCTGTGAACGATCCGCACGATAGCAATGCCAATCAAGACTAACTTGTAACCGTCTTCGGTTCAAAATAACCGATAAAATCACCGCTGAATTTTGGTTAAATTCATACTTATAAAAGGTGAAAAAGTGTGCACGGACTTGCCAACCATTGCACCAACGCTCAATATGGGGCTCAGCAAATGGCATTCCCAATTTTCGGTAGACATCAAGGCTCAACGCTTTCCACTCCTCCCAATTTTCTTTGTATGTTGCCTTGATGATCGGAATATCCTCAGGGCAATATTTTTTCATTTGAGCAAATTGAAAGAAAGGAATATCAAAAATTTTGCAAAATTGACTATTTAACATTTGCATTTTTTCCTATTAAAAAGACCGCTTACAAGCGGTCTTATTTTTCATCTGATTTACCAATTAGCGGTTGGTGTAAACAAACTCGACACCTTCTTCATCTTCTTCCGACCAATCGTCGTCGAAATCGTCCCAGTCGTCTTCTTCAATCGCGTTTTGCATCGCTTCTTGGTGATAGTTATCCCATTTGAATTTCACTTCATCGGCTTCTTTATTTTCTTCTTCCACTTCGCGTGGGTTCGCTTCAATAAAGTCCATAATGTCGAGTGTTAAGGCTGGCACGTTCTGACCTGTTGCAGCAGAAATGAGGTAGTAATCCCCTTCCCAGCCTAAGCGTGCAACGATCTCTTTGGCACGCTCTTGAGCCTCTTCTTCACTCATCGTGTCGATTTTATTAAACACTAGCCAAGTCGGTTTTTCTGCCAATTTTTCGCTATATTTAAACAATTCGCTTTCGATAATCGCCACGTTATCCGCTGGATCACACTCATCAATCGGCATAATATCTACAAGGTGAATCAAGATACGACAACGCTCTAAGTGTTTTAAGAAACGAATCCCTAAACCTGCACCGTCGGCTGCACCTTCGATCAAGCCTGGAATATCTGCTACCACAAAGCTGCGATCTGAACCGACACGTGCCACGCCTAAACTTGGCACAAGCGTAGTAAATGGATAATCTGCCACTTTCGGTTTTGCTGCTGACACGCTACGAATAAAGGTTGATTTTCCTGCATTAGGTAAACCGAGCATACCCACATCAGCTAAGAGCATTAATTCAAGCAATAAATCACGTTTTTCGCCTGGTGTGCCATTGGTTTTTTGGCGTGGAGCTCGGTTCACGGAAGATTTAAAACGAGTATTACCTAAGCCGTGATAGCCACCTTTTGCCACCAACATTTTCATTCCATGTTTAGTTAAATCACCAATGACTTCTTGGGTGTCATTGTCAATCGCACGCGTTCCGACTGGCACTCGTAAAGTAATATCGTTACCACGATGCCCCGTACAACCTGCACTACGCCCATTCTCACCACGCCCTGCGGCATAGCGTTTTTCAAAGCGGTAGTCGATAAGAGTATTTAAGTTTTCGTCTGCGATTAAATAAACATCGCCACCGTCACCACCATCACCACCATCAGGCCCCCCTTTCGGGATATATTTTTCACGGCGGAAGCTTACACAGCCATTGCCGCCATCACCTGCTTCAATGCGAATCAGGGCTTCATCAATAAATTTCATTTTTGTTCCTTATTTTAGCTCCCCTCTTTAGAAAAGAGGGGCTGGGGGAGATTTGATAAGCGGTCTTTTTTGACCTATTTTTGCAAATTGAGATCGCTGAAATCTCCCCTACCCCCTCTTTGCAAAAGAGAGAGATCTACCATTACATTTTCTCTACAGTCTTAATCCCTAACAGATCTAAACCTTGTTTGAGCGTTCTTGCTGTTAAATCACTTAAACGTAAACGGCTATTTTTCACTTTTTCTTCTGCATTAAGCATCGGGCAAGCTTCGTAGAAACTTGAGAATGCACCCGCTAACTCATATAAATATTGGCAAAGTATATGTGGCATACCTTCTTTTGCTACGCTATTTAATGCTTCTTCAAATTGTAATAATTTGATGGCTAATGCACGTTCTTTCTCTTCTGTTAAGATAATCTCACCACTTAAAGTACTTGGATCAATCCGCGCTTTTGTAAATACAGAACGAATACGCGTATAAGCATATTGCATATATGGTGCGGTATTGCCCTCAAAGCTCAACATATTATCCCAGTCAAACACATAGTCTGTGGTACGGTTTTTCGACAAATCTGCATATTTCACTGAGCCGATTGCAACCGCTTCAACTACTGCAGCTTTCTCTTCTGCCGTTAAGTTAGTGCTACGTTGTGAAATTAATGCATCTGCACGCTCAATCGCTTCGTTTAGTAAATCTTTAAGTTTTACGGTATCGCCTGAACGTGTTTTAAATGGTTTACCATCTTTGCCTAACATCATGCCAAAGAATGGATGTTCAAGGCTAAATGAATCTGGCACATAGCCCGCTTTACGGGTAATTAACCAAGCTTGTTGCATATGTTGTGCTTGACGGCTATCTGAGAATACTAAAGCACGATCTGCTTTTAAAGTTTCATAACGATATTTTGCTGCAGCCACATCAGTAGTCGTGTATAAGAAACCACCATCTTTTTTCTGCACGATAACGCCCATTGGATCGCCATCTTTATTTTTGAACTCAGAAAGGAAAACGACTAAAGCGCCATCATCTTCTACTGCCAATCCTTTTGCTTTTAAATCCGCCACAATTTCTGGCAACATTGGATTGTAAAGGCTTTCGCCCATCACATCTTTTTCGGTTAAAGTTACGTTCAAGCGGTCGTAATTTTCTTGATTGTGGTGCATTGTAATATCAACTAATTTTTTCCACATGGTACGACAATATTCATCGCCACTTTGGAGTTTCACCACATAACCACGTGCTTTTTCAGCAAAAGCTGCATCTTCATCGTAATGCGCTTTGGCTGCACGATAGAATGCTTCTAAATCGCTTAATTCAAGCTGTGAGGCATTTTCATTTTCCATTTTTTCAAGATAAGCAATTAGCATCCCGAACTGGGTTCCCCAGTCGCCAACGTGGTTGGCACGGATCACTTTATTGCCTAAAAACTCAAGAGTACGCACCACCGCATCGCCAATAATAGTCGAACGCAAATGCCCAACGTGCATCTCTTTTGCCACGTTTGGAGAAGAGTAATCGATAACTATCGTTTGTGGATTTGTGGTTTGAATGCCAAAATTAACCGCTTGTAAGGCTAAATTAGCGTTGTTTGCTAACCAATCTTTATTTAAGAAAATATTGATAAAGCCTGGACCCGCAATTTCTAATTTTTCAGCGACACCGTCTAAATTCACGTTAGCCAAAATTTTTTGAGCAAACTCACGCGGGTTCATTCCTAATTTTTTTGCCGCACCCATTGCACCATTCGCTTGATAATCGCCAAACTCAGGTTTACTCGATTGACGCACTAAAGGCTCAACATTCTCGCTTGCTCCTGCAAGAATCATTGCTTGCTTGATTTTATCTGATAAAATTTGTTGAATATTCACTTTTTAACCTATTGCATTTACATTCAAAAAATGGATAAAATTATACCTGAAAACACGAACTTTTACGAGAAAATGACCGATTGTTTTGGTGATTTATCTCAATTCGAGCAAAAAATTCAGCAAATTTCAGAAATCGCAGGGATTGATCTCAGCCGATATGAAATTGATCATCTTGCGGTTCGCATGAATACACTTGAAACTGCTAAAAAATGGCGAAATCTTTTAGTGGAAAATGTAAAGATTCTTAAAGAAAGTCAAGTTAATGGCCGCCCAATTGGACTGTTTGAGCTAACGCAAGCGGTTGATTTTTTTGGACAAAAAGTCAAAATCATAGAACTTCCCTTTCCTAAAGGCAAAATTTATCCACAAGAGGGATGGGAACATATTGAAGCTGTAATCCCTATGCAGCAAAGTGAAAACGTAGATTCTTGGATTGAACGAGTAATAAAAATGTTTGCACTTAATGAGAATCCTAAACTTAATATTAAAATTAGCCAGCCTGAAGTGGAAGGTGAACAACTACCTAACCCGACCATTGCGATAAATGTAAAGAATGCAACTTTAAGTAATCATTCTTGTCTAAAACTACATCCTTATGGTATAAATGATATTATTTATTCAGAAAATCATTTCTGAACTTTCTCTTATTGGGGTACAATATGAAAAAATTTGGATTAGCGACTACGTTATTATCTAGCCTTGTAATGGTTGGTTGTGCAAATACGGACATTTATAGCGGAAGCGTATATTCTGCATCACAAGCCAAAGAAGCTAGAGCAATTAGCTACGGTACGATTGTATCTGTGCGTGATGTAAAAATCCAAGCAGATAATCAAGGTGTAATCGGCACAGTAGGTGGCGGTGTATTAGGTGGTATTGCTGGTTCTGCTATCGGTGGTGGTAGAGGGCAAGCGATTGCAACTGCTGTAGGAGCTATTGCGGGTGCGATGGCAGGCAATACAATCGAAGAAAAGGCGAGTCAAGTTTCTTCATTAGAAATGACGATTCGTAAAGATGATGGTCAAGAAATCGTGGTTGTTCAGAAAAAAGAAGACGGTTTCGTACCAGGTAAACGTGTAAGACTCGTTGGTTCTAACTCGAATTTAAACGTTTCTTTACTTTAATTTTCAATTTTAAGGATTCATAATGAAAAAACTTTCTCTAGCTGTATTAGTAAGTATGGTTCTTGCAGCTTGTACTGCAGACGTTTACTCAACTAAAGGTGATGCAACTATTTTAAGTAGCAAAGACATCTCAAAAGATGTTGTTGAGTTAACCGTTCAAAAAGACAACGGTGAAATCGTGACTTTAAAACGTAAATACGACTCTCACGCAACAGTGGGAGCACGTGTAACTGTTGCTGATCAAGACAACAGCCAAGATGCAGATTTAAACACAATTCGTCGTTACGAATTCAAATAATCTGACTTCATTATAGAAACCCGGCCTATGTCGGGTTTTTATTTCCTCTATTTTCTATAATCATTCGCCTGCTGCAGTAACACTTGGCTCTCTTTTAAGAATTGTTCTGAATAATCACCAAACCAGTGATGTACCTTTTCAAAAACTTGAATAAAGCCTGCTTTATCTTTTTCTTCAAAGAATTTTAGGCTCTGTTCAAAAGTTGCTTTTAACGATTGAATTGTCATTAAATTTTCAGGTTTATCCGAAATAATATCCGCATACAACGCCCCATCTTGAGCAAATAAACGCCCTATCATCGCAAGTTCTAAACGGTAAATAGGAGAAGAAAGTGCTAATAGCTGTTCAAGTTTTATCGGCTGCTCTGATAAATGCAAGCCAAACATAAAAGTCGAAAAGTGGCGTAGTGCTTGGATATAAGTCATTGCGTGATCGTGCTCTGTAGCACCAATCACTTCAATTTTTGCTCCCCAGATTTTGATCTGCTCTAATAACCATTCGTACTGTTCTGCTCCACGCCCATGGCAGCAAACCACCACTTGCTTAGCTAAACTTTGCGTGTCTGGACCAAACATTGGGTGAAGCCCAACCACTGCTCCTTGATGCACTTTTAACATTTTTTGCAACGGTTGAGCTTTTACCGAAGTGAGATCGGCTAAAATCATCTTTTCAGTTAAGAAAGGTTGCAAGCGCTCAATCGTTTCTAGCGTTTTATTGATTGGCACACAAACAAGTACCAAATCAGCCCCCGCCAAAATGGTTTCAGCTTGAACCCAATCATTTTGATCAAGGCTTACCACTTGGTAGCCCGACAAACTCAGAAAGCGGTTAAATAATCGCCCTAATTTACCAAGTCCCCCCACAATCACGATCTTTTGAATATTCGGATTCACTTGCTTAAAGCCGTGTTTGTTCTCGTTGGCATAGGATTCTCGCATCACGCGTCTGAGTACATCTTCAATCAGATCCGCAGGTACGCCTTGCGTTTTAGCTTCGGTTCTGCGAGCTTCAATCATCGCTTTTTCACGCTCTGGCGCATAGACGGGAATGCCGTGTTCTGACTTCACTTTTCCCACTTCCGCCACTAATTTTAAACGTTCAGAAAGTAAGGCTATCAACTCACGATCAACCTGATCAATTTTTTCGCGTAAAGGGTTTAATGGCATAATTTATCCTTGATGTTGTGTTTATTATTATTTACTTATTGTAAATCAAAAATTACAGATAAATTACCTATTTATTGCCAAGATTTCAACTACTTTTTGCTTCACACTTTCTACCGAAATTCTTGCCATTAAATTCTCACCTGTTTTGGATTTCGCTTTAGTTGCCCAAGGAAGTGCTTGCCACGGTTTACCGTAATAAGTTTGCACTACTTCATCATAAACAGAAATCACATTTTGTTGATCATTGTAAGGTGCAGTGCGGCGCGGATTGTGAATCGCATAAAGCCCAATAACGGGCGTACCTTGAATACTTGCAATGTGGGCTGAGCCAGTGTCAGGCGAAATCACTAGATCTGCTAATTTTAAGAGGGCAGCAAGCTCTTTTAGCGACGTTTTTCCTACCAAATTCTGCACATTCGGGGCAAGTTGCTGAATACAAGCGGTCATTTCCAGTTCACGTTTTGCAGGCGAACCAACCAAAATCACGTTGATATTTTGTGCTATCAACCAATTCGCAATGTCGGCATAACGCTCTATTAACCAATCTTTTTCAGCCTTACTAGAACAAGGAGAAATCACCACATTTTTACGCATTGGATCAAGCCACTGTTTCACTTTTTCAACCGTTTCCGCAGGAATTGGCAATTGCCATTTTGGGGTTAAATCAGTTACGCCAATCGCTTTGGCAAACATCATCTGTCCATCTAACACGTGCGGAGAGGTGGTTTGTTCCACCTTTTGATTGGTAAAAAGCCACTGCATTTCACGGGCACGATCTTTGTTAAACCCCATTTTTTTATCCGCTTTAATGCCAAGTGAAAGAATAGAAGCTCGAAATGCAGTTTGCATATTAAGCAGAAAATCAAACCGCTTGTGGGCAAGCTGTTTCCAAATTGTAAAGATATTTTTCCAGCTAGATTTTTTATCAAACGGAATTAACGTCACATTAGGGAGATCTTGCATCAGCATTGCTTCGGTTTTACCGATAATCCAAGTAATTTCCGCATCGGGATATTGGCGTTGAATAGCTTGCACGACCGCAAGAGTGTGGCAAACATCACCAATTGCAGAGAGGCGAATAATGCAGAAGGATAGAGGCTTTTTCATATAAATTTACTATTGGTAGGGTGCATGGATTTATAAAATCCACGCACGTAAACAAGAGATTAAGGTGCGTGAAACGTTGTTTCACACATCCTACAATTTATTAATAGTTTACTCCACCACAAAACAAGCAATTTTTCTGCCATCTGGGTAGTTTTTCAATTGCGGTTGTTCCAGTTGGCAGCGGTCGGTTGCAAAACGACAACGGGCATGGAAGGCACAGCCTTTTGGTGGATTAAGTGGACTTGGCAGCTCGCCTGTGAGTTTAATTCGCTCACGGCGATCAGCTTCGTTTAATCTTGGCGTCGCTGAAAGAAGCGCTTGCGTGTATGGATGTTTTGGCTCAGCAAAAATCTGTTTCACCTCGCCTTGCTCCACGCAACGCCCTAAATACATCACCATCACTTCATCTGCGATATGTTCCACGACTGAAAGATCGTGCGAGATAAAGACATAAGAAAGCCTCATCTCTTCTTGTAGATCCATCATTAGATTGAGCACTTGAGCACGCACGGAAACATCTAATGCTGAAACAGGTTCATCCGCCACAACAATATCAGGCTCTAACATTAAACCGCGTGCAATGGCAATACGCTGGCGTTGCCCGCCTGAAAACATATGCGGATAGCGATCATAAAACTCTGGTTTTAAGCCCACTTTTGCCATCATATCCAACACTTTTGCCTTACGCTCTTTTGCCGAAAGCGAAGTGTTAATGAGCAAAGGCTCTTCTAAGATTGAGCCCACTTTTTTACGTGGGTTGAGTGAGCTATACGGATTTTGGAACACGATTTGAATTTTACGACGGCGAAGCGTTGCTGTCTCCTTATCATTTTCCAGAAAGTTGTGGCCGTTGTAAAAAAGCTCGCCTTCGGTCGGCTGTTCAATCATAGTGAGCATTCGCCCAAGGGTTGATTTTCCACAACCAGATTCTCCCACTACCGCTAAGGTTTTGCCGCGTTCTAACGTGAATGACACGCCATCCACCGCTTTCACCATTTTAGGTTTGGTGAACAAACCCTTTTTCACAGGGTAATATTTTTTCAGGTTAATCGCATCAAGAAGCGGTGCGTTTTGATCATTTTTTTGCATATTGTCCTCTCCTTGATTAGCTCGGTAAGCCTTGTGCGTTTAACGGCGTATGGCATTTCACTTGACGGCTGTTGATTTGCACCAACGCAGGCTCAACGCTACGACATTTCTCCGTCGCATACGGGCAACGCGGGTTAAGCAAGCAGCCTTGTGGGCGGTCATATTTACCAGGTACAACACCAGGGAGCGATTGCAAGCGAGATTTGCCTTCCGCAAACTCTGGCAAGGCTTTCAACAGTGCTTGTGTATAAGGATGCAACGGCGATTTGAAAATCTCTTCTGCCTTGCCCTCTTCCACCACTTGCCCTGCGTACATCACAATAATGCGATGTGCTGATTCTGCTACCAACGCCAGATCGTGCGTAATTAAAATCAACGCCATATTTTCTTTACGTTGTAATTCAAGCAGTAAATCAATAATTTGGGCTTGAATGGTTACATCTAGCGCCGTTGTCGGTTCATCAGCAATCAACAGCTTCGGATTACATGCAATTGCCATTGCAATCATGACACGCTGGCTCATCCCGCCAGAAAGCTGGTGCGGATAAACCTCTAAACGAGATTTAGGATCAGGAATGCCCACTAGTGAAAGCAATTCAATTGTTCTCTCACGGCGTGCTGATTTGCTCCCGCCTTGATGCACTTTCAAGGCTTCCATAATTTGATAGCCCACGGTATAGCTTGGGTTGAGGCTCGTCATCGCATCTTGGAAGATCATCGCAATGTCTGCTCCAATAATTTCTTGCTTCTCTCTTGGCTTTAACGCGAGCAAATCATTCTGGTTAAAATGCAATTTCTCTGCAGTCACACGACCTGGGAAGTCAATCAATCCCATAATAGCCAAAGAACTAACCGATTTGCCCGAACCAGATTCGCCTACAATACCTAACACTTCACCTTCATTCACGGTGTAGCTAACACGATCAACCGCTTTAAAAGGGGCTTTTTCATCGCCGAACGAAACGGAAAGATTTTCAACAGTTAATAAACTCATTTTTGCTCCCTATTGTTTTAATTTTGGATCGAGAGCATCACGTAAGCCGTCGCCCATCAAGTTAAAGGCTAATACAAGTGATAAAATTGCTAAACCAGGAATGGTAACAAGCCAGTTCGCTGATTGCATAAAACCGCGTGATTCTGCCAACATAGTACCCAATTCTGGTGTCGGTGGCTGTGCACCGATGCCTAAGAAGCCAAGTGCAGCAAGTTCTAAAATCGCGTTCGAAATACCCATTGTCATTTGTACAATTAAAGGTGCAAGGCAGTTTGGAAAAATCACGATAAACATTAATCGCCACACATTCGCCCCAGCCACACGGCTTGCCACCACGTAATCACGGTTTTTCTCATTCATTACCGAAGCACGGGTTAAACGCACATAACTTGGAATGGAAACAATCGCAATCGCAATCGCTGCGTTAATCAGTGATGGCCCGAGAATCGTCACCACGCCAATGGTTAATAACAGGCTTGGAATAGCAAGCATAATATCGACCAAACGCATAATTAAAATATCGAGCGTGCCACCATAGTAGCCTGCAAGTAAACCTAAAATAACACCTAATACGCAAGACATCACGACAATCAGCAAACCAATAAAAACAGAAAGTCTTGCCCCATAAATAATACGAGAAAGCATATCACGACCGATATCGTCTGTGCCTAAAGCATAGGCTGAATTACCGCCCTCAAACCACATAGGAGGTAAAAGTAAAGCTGAGCGGTTTTGTTCGATTGGATCGAAAGGTGCAACCCAACCTGCAAAAATTGAGGCAAAAAGCACGATTAAAATAAAGATAAATCCAATTACCGCCCCGCGGTTTTGACTAAAGTAATAGACAAACTCTTGAAAAGGTGTTTTTGGCATTGGGGCTGTTACTGTCGTTGAAGACATTGTTCACTCCTCTCTTCTAAGTATTTCGAATACGTGGATTGACCACACCATAAATCAAATCAACCAGTAAATTCACAAGAATGATGATAGTTGCAATAATCAACACCGAACCTTGTAAAACGGGATAATCGCGAGCGTTAATCGCCTCAATTACCCATTTACCAATCCCAGGCCAAGAGAAAATATTTTCGGTTAATACCGCCCCTGAGAGCAACTGCCCCACAATTAATCCCACTACTGTTACGACAGGAATTAACGCATTACGCAGTGCATGTACAAACACAATGCGTGTGGTATTTAAACCTTTTGCTTTTGCAGTTCGGATATAATCTTCACCCAATACTTCAAGCATTGAAGAACGGGTCATTCGAGTAATCACCGCAAGGGGAATCGTGCCAAGCACAACAGCAGGCAAAATCAGCGATTTAATTGCCGCTAAAAATGCACCAGGTTCGCCCGACTGCCACGTGTCAATCAACATAAATCCCGTGTTGGTTTCAATCCAATATTCTGACGGTAAACGCCCTGACGCAGGCAAACCGAGTGGCGTTGAAACATAGAGAATTAAAATTAAGCCCCACCAGAAAATCGGCATTGAATAGCCTGTAAGAGAGAGAGTTGTCACAAGATGTGAGATCCAAGAGTTTTTCTTAACTGCAGCAATCACACCAAGAAAAATCCCAACCACTAAAGACCAAAGCAAGGCAAAGAATGCAAGCTCAACCGTTGCGGGGAAAAGCGTAAAAAACTCCTTGAGGACTGGCTCATTATTACGGAATGAATGGCCTAAATCACCATGGAAAATCCCTTTAATATAGTTGAAATATTGTTCAGGTAAGGATAAATCCAAGCCGAGTTGAGACATCATTTGGGCGTGCACAGCTGGATCAAGCCCGCGTTCGCCCATTCGAATTTCGATAGGGTCCCCAGGAATAAGATGCACCAACGCAAAAGTAATTAAGGTAATCGCAATAAAGGTGGGAATCACCATCAATATGCGTTTTAAAATAAATGAAAACATAAATAGATAATAATAGGTAAATTTTTGAAAAATTTTGACCGCTTGAGCCCCTCTCTCTGCTTGAAATTGCCTTACGCAATTCCAAGTGGTCTCTCTCCCACAAGGGGAGAGAGTGCAAGAGAGAATCAGCAGAATTATTTATCTGCTAAATCAACGTGGTAGAAGTTGTGCAAGCTAAACGGGCTGATAGTATAACCTGTTACTTCTTTACGCACAGGGAAGTAGGTGGTTGAGTGAGCAATGGTTACCCAAGGTGCTTGTTCTTTGAACAATACTTGTGCGTTTTTATAGAGCTCTGTGCGCTTTTCGTGGTCTGTAATTTGGGCCGCTTCTGTCACTAATTTATCAAACTCTGCATTACAGAATTTCGAATAGTTAGAACCTTGTTTCACCGCTGCACAGCTTAATAGGGTATTTAAGAAGTTATCTGGATCACCATTATCACCATTCCATCCCATCATACCTGTTGGATCTTCACCATTACGCAAGCGTTTAAGATATTCACCCCATTCATAGCTCACAATTTTCGCATTCACACCCACTTTTTTCCAATCTTCTTGGATAAGCTCAGCCATACGACGTGCATTTGGATTATAAGGACGGCTTACTGGCATTGCCCAGATTTCGGTATCAAAACCATTCGGGAATCCCGCCTCAGCTAATAATGCTTTAGCTTTTTCAGGGCTATAATCATAATCTTTTACCGCATCGTTATAGCTCCACATTGTTGGTGGAATTGGATTTTTTGCTTTCTCACCAGAGCCTTGGTAAACAGAGCTAATAATCGCATCTTTATTGATAGCGTGATTTAATGCCTGGCGCACTTTTTGATTATCAAACGGTTTTTTCTCGGTATTGAAATGTAAGTAGCCAATGTTTAACCCTGGACTTGTCATCAAGTTAATGTTCGGATCTTTTTTCAGCGTTTCAATATCTGCAGGGTTTGGATAAGGTGCAGCGTGGCATTCACCTTTTTGGATTTTCGCTAAACGAACCGAAGCATCTGGAGTGATCGAGAATACCAAGCGGTCAATTTTTGCTTTACCTTCCCAATATTCAGGGAATGCTTTATATCTAATACTTGAATCTTTTTGATAATCTACAAATTGGAATGGGCCAGTACCAATTGGATCGTTATCTACTTTTTCAGGTGTTCCCACTTTTAGCATTTGCTCTGCATATTCAGCCGAGAAAATTGCAGCAAAATCCATTGCCACATTCGATAAGAATGGTGCATTTGGCACTTTTAGACTAATTTTCACTGTGTAATCATCTACTTTTTCTACTTTATCAATGATATTTGGCATATCCATACCAATAAAGTATTCATAGTTTCCACCCGAAACTTTGTGATATGGGTGGTTTGGATCTAATTGACGATTGAATGAGAACAACACGTCATCCGCATTGAAATCACGTGTTGGTTTGAAATTTTTATTGCTGTGGAATTTGACACCTTTACGTAAATAGAAAATATAAGTTTTGCCATCTTCAGACACATCCCACTTCTCTGCTAATGAAGGTATAACATTTGTTGTACCTGGTTCAAAAGTAGTGAGCATATTGAAAATAGTTTGTCCTGTTGCATCAAAGGTTAAACCATCTGTCGCAAATTGTGGATTAAAGTGCGTTGGTGAAAGCTCTGCACAATAAACAAAGGTTTTTGGTGCAGCAAGTACGGTTGTTGAAGCAAAAACCAAGCTTAATAAAGAGAGTTTAGCGAGTTTTTTCATAAAGGCTCCTGATGTTGTGAGTTATTGTTTTAGTAGAATTCTTTGAATATACAAGTTTTTGGCAGAACATCAAGAGGAAAAAAGCAAAAGCGGTAAGATTTTAGGAGAATTTTGCGAAATGGCTGAATGGAAGATATGAAATAGCCTTGTATTTAGAATACAAGGCTATTTAACGAGAACATATTTATATATGCATTTAGGGAAATTATTCTTCTTCAAGGTATTTAAATAACTCATTAGCCGTTTCTAAAACCGCTTTGTAATCCTCTCCAAATAAGAAATCAATTTTATTAATATTATCTTCAACTTCTTCAATAGAAAGATCTAAAAACTCACTTGAGACACTCGAACTAAGATCTTGAAATTCATCATAATCTCCAAGATGAACTTCGCTTTTTATACCTAAATTAATCATTTCATCAATAAGTTTTGCTATATTGGCTGACTATGAAACTTCAAAATATTCAGCGACAAAATATAAATCTTTAAATTCTTCCATTATATTTTCCCTTATTCCGTTGTAATTAAATAGACTTTGTTTAAACAGCTATCAAACACATCAATATCAATAACTTTTCGATCTAACGATGAAATAAAATCATCTAAACGTCTTTTTCCTTCATCTTTTATTTCATCACTATGTGGACCACAAAAAAAACAATCATTCTTTATCTTTAAATAGTCATAAATATCAGAGTAATTTGTGAAAAATAAAAATTCCTGATCACTTTCTGGATAATCTCTAGCGCTTTCAAGTGCCCTGACCAGTCACTAAGATGACCAGCTCCAGCACTTACTTTAATTTTAGTCCTTACACTTGTTGTTACAATACTTTCAACACTAGCCCAAAAACTAATTGATTTAAGAAAATAAAAAACTGCAGCCTTAGATTGAAAAGTTGCAATTCTTTCCGCCCCACGAACATTTTCAATAATAACCATCGTGTTTCCTTATATATTTAATTGTTACGCAAAATATTTTACTTGTTATGTCAATAACAAGTAAAAGCAGTATACTGCTCTTAAAATTTAAGATTTTTACAGGGGGCTAAAATCGATCCTACGAGAAGAAATGAATAAAATAAGAGAGGATAATGGAAATGGGAAATGGGAAATGGGAAATGGGAAATAAGAATAAAAGCAAAAACCCCATACCTTACAATACGGGGTTATTTGCTTTCGCTCTAATTCAATCTGGCGATGCCCTACTCTCACATGGGGAATCCCCACACTACCATCGGCATTACGGCATTTTACTTCTGAGTTCGGAATGGATTCAGGTAGAACTACCGCACTATGGTCGCCAGAATATTCTGTTTTAGTCTAGGTCTTTTTCTTAACCTTTGACTTTATATTCTTTTGATTTTTCGTTCTTTTTAATAAATTTGAAACAAGCTGCTTCCTGTTTAGTTTCGCTTTGCTCAAAAACACTTGAGCGTTGTATAGTTAAGCCTCTCGGGCAATTAGTATGTGTTAGCTCAACGGCTCGCACCGCTTACACACCACACCTATCTACGTCGTAGTCTCCAACAACCCTTACAGTCTTATAGACTGGGAGAACTCATCTCAAGGCAAGTTTCGTGCTTAGATGCTTTCAGCACTTATCTCTTCCGCATGTAGCTACCCGGCAATGCGTCTGGCGACACAACCGGAACACCAGTGATGCGTCCACTCCGGTCCTCTCGTACTAGGAGCAGCCCCAATCAATTCTCCAACGC
>ENA-OWND01000280-OWND01000280.1-metagenome-genome-assembly--contig:-NODE-280-length-37074-cov-8.398201_pt1 | contig 37074 bp, 28 predicted proteins | sample MGYA00245342_ERZ651119 | MGnify/ENA primary metagenome ERZ651119 (study PRJEB26857, sample SAMEA4031756) | metagenome | biome: human; feature: oral; material: saliva | place: Philippines | collected 2014... | reverse complement strand
TTGTCGCCGTGGTTTATACCGCTCAGCACCAAGTCAGGCTTGCGCTTGCATATCTGATTATAAGCCATCTTGAGGCAGTCGACGGGAGTGCCCGAGCAGGAGTAGATCTCAATGCCCGGCTCCGACGATATTTTCTTCAAGTAAAGCACCGACGTAGAGAATGCGCGCGACTTGCCGGAGCGCCCTCCGTCAGGAGCACATACGATGATATCGCCGAATGGACGAACCATTTCTATGAGCGACTTGAGACCTTTTGCGTTGTAGCCGTCATCGTTGGAGATGAGAATCAGTGGTTGTTGGTGTTTCATTTTTCAAAAAATTGGAAATACAAAAATACATTTTTTTCAGCGTATTACCAAACGTAAAGGCCATTTTTTTGCCTTCATTGCAAAAAACAGACAACGGATAATAAGCAGCTTTTGTAAATAAATATTGCTATAAAAACACAGTATGAAAAATATCGTTCTACGTTTGTAAAATGCCCAAACGGTGGTTGTTAAGAAGACAAAAGCATAGCTATGAACATGAAAGAGCCGGAATGAGATGATAATACCGTCGTTTTCAGAATCAAGAACCATAGGAATAAGACGATAGAAACAGCGGTTTTTGAACGTGGAAACGGCGATTTTAGAGTATAAAAAGTACATGTTAACAACAGAAGAAAAACTAAAAAACTGAATATCAACAATTTACACGTATTGCCATAATTTGCGCATTTGAGTGCAAGGCAGACGTCGATTGATTCTACGCACGTCTCATAGCGTTGTTTGTCGGTATTTTTCAACATGACATAAAGAATGCCGACAATAACAAGTTGTTTGAAAACTATAGGTTTGTGTCGGTGTTACTATTATCCCAAGCCGGTCAATAGGTTCCTAACCGTTTTGGGTTAAAAACAAATGATTCACACAATTTAAATGTCTACATCTCGATAATCTCATTTTTTTTGCTTACCTTTGCATAGATAATACCATTCCTTTTAAAAAGGAAGTGCAATACAATTGACATAGATTTAAAGACATATCATTACATGGGAAAAATCATAGCATTAGCAAACCAGAAAGGTGGCGTCGGCAAAACCACCACTTCCATGAATCTTGCAGCATCGTTGGCAACACTTGAGAAATCAGTGCTCCTCATAGACGCCGACCCTCAGGCAAACGCATCAAGCGGCTTGGGTGTCGACCTGAAAGAAGTGGAGTGCTCGCTCTACGAGTGCATAATCAACAATGCTGACATACACGAAGCTATCTATACCACCGACATCGAGGGGTTGGACATCGTCCCAAGCCACATCGACCTCGTAGGAGCAGAGATAGAAATGCTCAATCTGAAAAACCGCGAAAGGATAATAAAGAATATACTTGCTCAAGTAAAAGACGAATACGACTACATACTCATCGACTGCAGCCCCTCGCTCGGTCTCATCACAGTGAACGCCCTTACTGCCGCCGACTCAGTAATCATTCCTGTGCAATGCGAGTATTTCGCACTTGAAGGTATCACGAAACTGCTCAGTACAATTAAAATCATCAAGAGCAACCTCAACCCACAGCTCGAAATAGAGGGATTCCTGCTGACAATGTACGACTCTCGTCTGCGTCTGGCAAACCAGATCTACGACGAGGTGAAGCGCCATTTCCAGGAGCTTGTCTTTAAAACCGTCATCCAGCGAAACGTGAAACTCTCGGAAAGTCCGTCGCACGGACTGCCCGTAATCCTCTATGATGCCAACTCGGCAGGTTCAAAGAACCACCTCTCGCTGGCAAAGGAGATAATTGCAAAGAACAGCTAAACGGCAGTAAACCACTGCAGGAGAAGAAAGAACGTAAAAGCATACAACATACTTATGGCAGTTAAAAAGAAATATGTGTCAGGCTCCAAAGGAGCGGCTCTGGGTCGGGGACTTGATGCCCTCATCTCTACCGAAGCCGTCAAAACCGAGGGGTCGTCGACAATAAATGAGATTCCACTCAACCAGATAGAACGCAACCCCAACCAGCCTCGTCGCGAGTTTGCCGAGGAATCACTGCGCGAACTGGCTGAAAGCATACGCGAGATAGGCATCATACAGCCTATCACACTGCATCAGACATCGGAAGACCGCTACATGATCATCGCCGGCGAGCGCCGTTGGCGTGCAAGTCATCTGGCAGGACTGACCACCATACCGGCTTATATCCGCACACTGAACGACGCAAGCATCATGACAATGGCACTTGTGGAGAACATCCAACGTGAGGATCTGAACGACATTGAAGTAGCACTCGCCTATCAGCAGATGATGGAAATGGAGCAGATGACCCAGGAAAAAGTGGCAAAGAGCGTCGGCAAGAGCCGCACGGCAGTCACCAACACATTGCGTCTGCTACATCTGCCTGCAAAGGTGCAGATGGCTCTCCGCAAGAAGGAGATAACAATGGGGCACGCACGTGCTCTGCTCGCTATCGAAAGTCCGTCACTACAGGTAAAGGTATTCAATGAAATAGTAAAGAACGGATACAATGTCCGCCAAGTGGAAGAGCTCGCCCAGCGCCTGAAATCAGGCGAGGACATACAGTCGGGCAAGAAGACAATCAAGTCGGCAACCAAACTACCGGCAGAGTATGAGGACCTGCGCAACCACCTCTCACACTTCTTCGACACAAAGGTGCAGATGAGCATAACGCCGAAAGGAAAGGGAAAAATAAGTATTCCTTTCAGTAGTGCAGAGCAGTTAGAGAGAATCATGACTATGTTCGATAAGATAAAAGGATAAGTACAGGAACGGTATTGAATACTCTGAAAACAATGTTCAAGACAGGTTTTACAACTTGTGCGCTTATCCTCCTGCCGCTCATGACGAGCGCCCAGGACATGGGCACGACAGTCATGGGCACTGACTCTCTGAAGGTTGACATGCCCGCAACGGCAGAAAAGGAGCCTGCCGAAACGGTGGCGATGGTAGAGGAAGAGCAGAAAATCACGGCAGACTCGCTGGCTGCAATAATAGGAAAGCCAGCCAGAATGAAACGTGACTGGAACAAGTGGAAGCCAAATCCCAAGCGCGCCATGTGGCTCGCACTCGTCTGCCCAGGAGCAGGACAGATATACAACCGCAAATACTGGAAACTGCCGATATTTGCGGGGGGCTTCGTAGGGTGTTTCTATGCCTATTCGTGGAACAACCAGATGTACTCCGACTACAAGCAGGCATACCTTGACATCACAGACAACGACCCAAACACAAAAAGCTACGAGAAGTTTCTGCACCTCGGTTCAAAAATCGACGAAAGCAACATACAACGCTATCAGAACCTGTTCAGTAAGCGCAAAGACCGTTTCCGCCGCTATCGCGACCTGAGCTTCTTCTGCATTCTCGGTGTCTATGCGCTTAGTGTTATCGATGCCTACGTCGATGCTTCACTGTCGGAGTTCGACATCTCCGACGACCTGAGCCTTCGTATAGAACCTGCATTCATCACCAACGGCACATCGCACAGTCCTCTCCTGAACGGAGCATGGGGCGTTCAATGCAGCCTGAATTTCTAAAATAAACAAATGACATATATGAAGAAACTGAAGTTTTTAATAGCCGCAATGATTATTGCACTCCCTCTCACCTCTTACGCACAGACCGAAGCAGGCGATGAAGAGGACGACGAAGTGGTCGTTGTCGACGAAACCGACGAATATGACGAGACCGACGAAGAGTCGAAAGAGATAGATATGCCGGAAGGACTTACCGAGGAGCTGGACTCACTGCTAAGTGCTTACTACAACGAACACTATCTGCAGACCGACGCCGACTGCAATTTCTCTGACGTAAACCCGACCTACAGCACAGAAGTATATCAGCAGCGTCTGGCAAAACTCCCTACAATAATCGAGATGGCGTATAACGATGTCACACAGCAATTCATCGATCGCTACTCAGGAAAACTGCGTAAGATGGTGAGCGTCATGCTCGGCGCACAGAATTTCTATATGCCTATTTTCGAACAGGCGCTTGAGACCTACGGACTGCCCTTGGAGCTTAAATACCTTCCGGTCATCGAGTCTGCACTCAACCCGAACGCAGTGTCACGTGTAGGAGCAACGGGACTATGGCAGTTCATGCTCGCCACGGGAAAGCAATACGGGCTGGAGGTAAACAGCCTTGTCGACGAACGATGTGACCCGGTGAAGTCTTCTTATGCCGCAGCACACTATCTATCAGACCTGTATAGCATCTTCGGCGACTGGTCATTGGTCATCGCAGCCTACAACTGCGGACCTGACAATATTAACAAAGCCGTGCATCGTGCAGGTGGCGTGAAGGACTATTGGAAGATATACCCATATCTGCCAAAGGAGACAAGAGGCTATGTACCTGCATTCATCGCCGCAAACTATATCATGAACTATTACTGTGAGCACAATATCTGCCCTACCCTGTCAACTATTCCTGCAAAAACTGACACCATAATGGTCGACCGCAATGTCCACTTCGAGCAGATTGCAGCAGTGACCGGCGTAGACACGAAGAAGATTGCAGCATTGAATCCACAGTATCGACGCAGCATCATCAACGGCGAGACAAAACCTTCAATACTTCGTCTTGAGCCACAAGAGATAACAGCCTTTATTGATAATGAGGATTCTATCTACGCTTATCGTGCTGACGAACTGCTCACCAAGCGTTCTGTTGTGGCTGTAGAGCAGTCAGTACAGTACACCCCCACGAGCAAGCGCAGCAGCCGTCGCAGCAGATCGTCGGCTCGTAACAGTCGCAGACGCTCGACATCAATACGTCAGGGCGACACTCTGTCATCAATAGCAAAGCGAAACGGCACAACAGTTGCAAAACTGAAGAAACTCAATCCTAACATCAAAGGCAGTTCAATCCGTGCAGGAAAGAAGATTCGTATAAAGTAAATACGATATCGCCTCACCGGAATTCATTTTGTTGAAAGGCAAAGAAGAATATGTCAGAGGAAGCAATAAACAAAACAACAGATGAGAATGCTGTGGACCAGGCGTTTCAACGGCTCATCGATACATACCTCGCTTCGCAGCATCGAAAGAAGGTAGACATCATCACAAAAGCGTTCAACTTCGCCCGTCAGGCACATAAAGGTGTCAAACGACTATCGGGAGAACCCTACATCATGCACCCCATCGCTGTTGCACAGATAGCCAGCGAAGAGATGGGACTGGGCTCGACGAGTATCTGTGCGGCACTGTTGCACGATGTTGTAGAAGACACCGACTACACAATAGAAGACATAGAAAACCTTTTCGGACCGAAGATAGCACAGATTGTCGACGGGCTGACAAAGATAGCGGGCGGTATTTTCGGTGAACACGCATCAGAACAGGCAGAGAATTTCAAAAAACTCCTGCTGACAATGAGCGACGACATACGCGTTATCCTTATTAAGATATGCGACCGTCTGCACAATATGCGTACGCTTGACGCACAGCCACCGAGCAAGCAATATAAGATTGCCGGCGAGACGCTTTACCTCTATGCACCTCTTGCCAACCGACTTGGACTGAACAAGATTAAGACCGAACTGGAGAATCTCAGTTTCTGCTTCGAGCATCCCGACACCTATGATGCTATCATAAAAAAACTCTCCGTCTCTCAGGTCGACCGCGACAAACTCTTCGAGAACTTCACTGCCCCGATACGCGAAGCTCTCGACAAAATGGGAATCAACTATACCATCAAGGCGCGAGTGAAGAGTCCTTACTCTATCTGGAACAAGATGCAGAACAAGCACGTCACCTTCGATGAGATATACGATATCCTTGCCGTACGCATCATATTCACTCCTAATAAACGTGAGGATGAAATCGATGAATGTTTCAAGATATATGTCGCCGTCAGCAAAATATATAAATCACATCCCGACCGCCTGCGCGACTGGCTTAACCATCCTAAAGCCAACGGCTATCAGGCGCTGCACGTCACTCTGATGAGTAAGCTCGGTCAATGGATTGAGGTTCAGATTCGCTCTGATCGCATGGATGAACTGGCAGAGCAGGGCTTTGCCGCTCATTGGAAATACAAGGAGGGCAACGGCGAAGCCAACGAAGAAGGAGAACTTAACAATTGGATAGGAACTATAAAGGAGATTCTCGACGACCCACAACCGGACGCGATGGACTTCCTCGATGCCATAAAGCTCAACCTCTATGCACGCGAGATATTCGTCTTCACGCCGAAAGGAGAGATTATCACCATGCCGGCAGGATGCACCGCACTGGACTTCGCTTTCCAGATACACACCTTCGTGGGCACTCACTGCATAGGTGCAAAGGTCAACCATAAGCTCGTGCCTATGAGCCACAAGCTGCAAGGCGGCGATCAGGTAGAGATTCTCACATCGAAGTCGCAGAAGGTGCAACCCGAATGGGAGGACTTCATAACCACGGCAAAGGCACGCAGCAAGATACAGGCAGCATTGCGACGCGAGAACCGCGAGATGCAGAAGAAAGGTGAGGCGATGCTGGCTGAGTTCATGAACGAGAAGGATATGGAGATGACCATATCAATTCTCGACCGTCTGTGCGAGGCAAACAATTTCAGCAAGCATGAGACGCTGTTCATAGAAATTGCGAAAAAGAATATTACGCTTGACGACAAGCTGATCAACGCAGCGCTCGGCAAAAACTCAAAAAAGAAGGGTAACTGGCGCAAATACGTACCTTTCCTCAAATCAGAGAAGAAAGCTCAGGACAGCGGTGAGGGCAAACTCATCATAAGCAAGGATTTCGACCGGAAGAAGACACTATACATCAACGAAGAGAACATATCACAGTTCAACTTCCCTACCTGCTGTCATCCCATACCAGGCGATAACATTCTCGGATTCATCGAGTCCAACAAACAGGTATCAATCCACAAACGTTCCTGCAGCGTGGCTAACGTACTGAAATCAAGTTATGGCAACCGTATACTTGATGTGCGCTGGAATATGATGTACGACACACTCTTCGACGCAACAATAGCAATACGAGGCATCGACCGTAAGGGAATACTCAACGACGTCACAGAGATAATATCAAAGAGCATGGATGTCAACATACGCAGTCTTACAATATCATCGCATGATGAAATCTTTGACGGCACATTAGAGCTGAGGGTCCATAATAACGAAGAGCTCAACGCCATTGTCAACAACCTCAAGAAAGTTGATAAGATGCAGGAGGTGGCAGCATTATAAACAACTGACAAAAAGAATATACGGAAAAGACATTTGTCTATATATATAATAATCAATGTGGAAGCCAAGTGAGGCTTCCACATTATTATATATAGGGGATAATATTGTTTTACGGTTATCCTTTTATGAGGTCAACCACAGCGTTGACAGCTTGAAGAAGCCCCGACGCATCCTTACCGCCAGCCTGAGCGAAGTGAGGCTGACCGCCACCGCCACCCTTGATGTGCTTAGCAGCTTCACGGACAAGCTTACCTGCATTCATTCCGGCAGCAACCATATCATCGCTGAGCATGATATTCAATGACGGACGTCCCTGTTCCTCTGCACCTATGACACAGACGAGTCTCTCAGGCACAGCCTCGCGAATCTTAAACACAAGGTCCTTTGCTGATGCAGCGTCAAGAGGGATTACAGCCTTAACGACTGTATATCCTGCAATATTCTCCGCCTTCTCAATGAGGCTGTTCTTTAAGCGTTCAACGCGTTGCATGCGGAAACTCTCGATCTGCTTCTTAAGCTCGGCATTGTCGTTGATGAACTTTTCAATAGTAGCGTGCAGGTCTTTTGTGTTGTTGAACATACCACGTATGTCGCGAATAATGTTCTCCATCTCGTAGATCATCTCCTCCATGTTCTTCCCAGTGACTGCCTCTATACGGCGTATACCTGCGGCAACACTTGCCTCGGAAATAATCTTGAACATACCGATACGACCTGTTGAATGCGCATGAATACCACCACAGAACTCTACTGACGGGCCGAACTGGATGACACGGACCGTATCTCCGTACTTCTCGCCAAAGAGAGCGATAGCACCAAGTTCCTTTGCTTTCTCTATAGGTGTGTCGCGATGCTCCTGAATCTGAATGTCCTCACGTATCATAGCGTTCACCATGCGCTCTACCTCACGCAACTGCTCGTCGCTGACTTTCTCGAAATGAGAGAAGTCGAAGCGCAGAGTGTCAGGCGAGACGTATGAGCCCTTCTGCTCCACATGCTCGCCAAGAACCTGTTTCAACGCATAGTCAAGAAGGTGTGTGGCAGTGTGGTTGGCAGCTGACGCATCGCGCTTTTCGGTATCAACACAAGCCATATATTCGGCAGTGAGGTTCTTTGGAAGCTCTGCAACGATGTGTACAGTCTGTCCGTTCTCCCTCTTCGTGTCAATGATATTCACTGTCTCATCCTCAGAGACGAGCACACCTTGATCACCTACCTGTCCACCCATCTCTCCATAGAACGGAGTATTATTGAGAACAAGCTCATAGAAGGTCTTTTTCTGCTGCTTCACCATGCGATAGCGAGTGATGCGGCAGTTGTATTCCGAATAGTCATATCCCACAAACTGCTGCTCGTGGCTGATGTCGAAGCCTTCAACAGCTACCCAGTCGCCGTTCTCTACCTGGGCAGCATTGCGTGCACGGTTCTTCTGTGCCTCCATCTCTTCGTCAAACTTCACAGCGTCAACAGTGATACCGTTCTCACGGCATATAAGTTCTGTGAGGTCGAGAGGGAAACCGTAGGTATCGAAAAGACGGAATGCCTTGCTGCCGTCGAGCACGCTCTTTCCTTCTTTCTTTATCTCGTCAATTGCCTCCGTCAGCATAGAGATACCTTTGTCAAGGGTACGGAGGAACGAGTCTTCCTCTTCCTTAATGACACGCCCGATGAGTTCGCGCTGTGCAGGCAGTTCAGGATAAGCGTCGCCCATCTCCTCAACGAGGACAGGAAGCAGCTTGTATATGAACGACTCTTTCTGGTCGAGGAATGTATATGCGTAGCGGACAGCACGGCGAAGGATGCGGCGAATAACATATCCTGCCTTGGCATTTCCCGGGAGCTGACCGTCAGCAATAGAGAAAGCAACAGCACGCAGGTGGTCGGAGATGACACGCATTGCCACGTCTACGTCCTCTGTCTTGCCGTATTCCTTGCCTGAGAGGCGTGAAATCTCCTTGATGAACGGCTGGAAAATATCAGTATCGTAGTTTGAAGTCTTGCCTTGTATGGCACGTACGAGGCGCTCAAACCCCATACCTGTGTCGATGACATTCATGGAAAGATTCTCAAGTGAGCCGTCAGACTTACGGTTGAACTGCATGAACACGATGTTCCAAATTTCGATTACCTGCGGGTCGTCTTTATTTACGAGCTCACGGCCGGGCACCTTTGCCTTCTCCTCGGCGCTGCGCGAGTCGAGATGAATCTCCGAACAAGGACCGCAAGGACCCGTATCACCCATCTCCCAGAAGTTGTCGTGCTTGTTGCCGTCGATGATATGATCGGCAGGAACATGCTTCAGCCAGAACCGTGCAGCCTCTTCGTCGCGACCGAGATTCTCCTCCTTTGAACCCTCGAACACCGTCACATACAAGTCTGCAGGATTGAGTTTCAGGACATCAACGAGATATTCCCATGCCATATCGATAGCGCCTTCCTTAAAATAGTCGCCGAACGACCAGTTGCCGAGCATCTCGAACATTGTATGGTGGTATGTGTCATGGCCTACTTCCTCAAGGTCGTTGTGCTTACCTGATACTCGCAGACACTTCTGCGAGTCTGCTCTGCGGCGTGGCTCCGGGTCACGTGTGCCGAGGATGATATCCTTCCACTGGTTCATACCCGCATTGGTGAACATCAGCGTAGGGTCATCCTTCACAACCATCGGAGCAGAAGGAACAATAACATGCCCCTTATCCTTGAAAAAATTCTTATACGATTCACGTATCTCTTTTGCAGTCATCATTTTCTTTGCTGTTTGACTATTGTATTGTTTCCATTAAATATTTGCGGGCACAAAGGTACGGTAAAATTTTCAATTTTAGTCATCTTTGCCCTTACAACATTTAACTTTGAGCCAAAATTCCTTTGCCATTCGTTCTTTTTTTTGTAAATTTGCTCAAAAATCAAGATACACATGGCATTAAACACCGAAAAAGATCTAAAGCTCTACTACTCCATAAAAGAGGTGGCAGAGATGTTCAAAGTCAACCAAAGCACGCTACGCTACTGGGAGACAGTATTCAAGCAAATCCAGCCGAGGACCAATGCAAAAGGTGTGCGCCAGTATACCAAGCAGAACATCGAGGAGATTCGTATTGTATACAACCTGGTCAAGGTGCGTGGTTTCAAGCTTGAGTCGGCAAAGAAAGCCATCAATGCCAACCGTCATGGTGCAGACAAATCGACAGAGATAATAGACACGCTGATCTCGTGCCGCAATCAACTGCAGGAGGTGAAGAAACAACTTGACACTATCGTGTGATGTCTTTTACACGAAAATGACAGAAAATAAAATAGGAAAACAAGAAGATTACAAAAATAAGACATCTTCTTGTTTTTTGCGTCGCCTCGTGTTGGTCCTTTATTAAGCCACGTGTATATCAGAATTATACCTCTGTTCGGGATAAGCATTGCATAAAACAACCGGCACGCGCCTTCTCACGCCATGCCAATTATAAACACGGAAAGTATACATCAGTATATGTAAATAAAACGCCATGCGCCAGCGTAGGGGTGTGATTTATCACGTTCCTCCCCTCCCACAAAAAATCCAACAGACGTTGCGACGTGCTTGCAAAGACGGAACGTGATGAATCACGCCCCTTCAGTTTATGCGAATAAATTTAACAAAAAGACTGTTATAAGCATACATACAGCCAATATTTGCCGGCACGTTGTCGTTCGATGACAAAAAACGCCTGTTTTTGGCATTATGCGCAAGGAGTTGATAATCAATGTCATAGCCTTGTTTAATGCCTGCAAAAATAAGAATTAGTTTCAAGAACCGCCGTTTCTTGAGTCTAATACCGTCGTTTCTTGCCTGTAAAACCGTCGTTTTTAGCATCAAGAACCGCCGTTTTTTGAACGAAAAAGCATGGAATTAGACAGTTTTTCGCTCTTGTTAGTTCTTAAAGACACGGTTTTATGCCATGCTGACTTGGCAAATCATTGTTTTTAATTTTCTATTTCGCTAAAAATCACGAAGGTAATTTTTCTTGACTAAACCTAAATCGGTCAATAGATCGCAGTGTGTTTATTATCAAATATTGGTGTCCGGTAAACAAATTATAGCAATGAATCGAGTAGGATAAAGCCAGTAGAGGCGTGATTTATCACGTTCCGCAATCCTCTGGGAAACAGGCAATCCGGCAGGCGTAGGGGCGTGATTTATCACGTTCCGCCTCTGCACTGAGTCTATTGCGCGAGATATTTGTTTCTCTGAGATTGCGGAACGTGATAAATCACGCCCCTACGCCGTCCGGCAAATGCTGACCATTTCTCAGCTTGTGGAAGACACAAAATCAAAATGAATGTTTTTAGTAATGCTTACTATTTTTGGCAAAAAGTAAGCCACTATTGGCTATACATGTCTGTAGTGCCAATAAATAAAGGCTTGCAGAACTTTCAATCAGTTTTTACCGGACACCAATATTTGTCAAAGAAATAAGAGTTTGCCTACTGCTTTTACATGCTTGTATGGTATATTACCAGCCTTATTATCTTGATGTAGCCCACTACACCCAAGGTAACACAGCAGCTGGCCTGCTCAACAATCATACGAAATCAGTTCGAAATCTATTGACCGATTTTGGCTCAACATCAAGTTTCGAATAATATTTCTGTAACTTTTACAAGACCTTTCTTATCCCGAACTTCGAGCCCAAGCACTCTGCTTCACCTGCCATACGTAGAGAAGTGAGCGAATTTTTAGCGGAGCCTTCAGTTTACCAAAGCCCACGGTGTGCCACAACACGCGGTTGGGCAAAGGCAAGATGGCTTACGACAGTCATCAAAACAAGTAAAAAAGAATCTTTCATCTTCAGCCGCTTATTTGAGTATCGCGCCAATTGACTAAATAGAGATGTTCTGTCGCACGTGTGAAAGCTGTGTACAGCCAGTGAATGTAGTCAGGCGTGAGCATGTCGTCGGTCATATAACCCTGGTCGAGATATACGTGCTCCCACTGTCCGCCCTGTGCTTTATGGCAGGTAATGGCATAGGCATACTTTATCTGAAGGGCATTGAAATGATCGTCTTCGCGCACTGCTTTCATCTTTTCTGCCTTGGTAGTGATGTCGAAATAGTCGTCGTAGACCCCGGCAAAGAGTTGCTGTTGCTGTTCGTTGGTCAGCGCCGGCGACTCCGAGGCGAGGCTGTCGGTGATGACGGTGAGCATCGTCTCGTAGTTGTCGTAGTCGGGGAAACGCAGCATGACATCGGCGAAATGCAGTCCATACAGTTCGCGGTTATTCCTCACACGATGCACTACAGCGATATCACCATTCGCCAAGAATGTCGGGATAGTGTCTACAGGCTGATTGTTCTTTATACACTCGGCTATCTCCTGTTCCATCCAATGGTAGCTGTTCTTCGCAATCATGAGCCGATCGCCCGTCTCCAACTCCTCCTCACGACCGAGAATCATATTCCTTATGCCCTGATTATATATGTTTGCACGCTTGTTGGACCGTGTGATGACCATGGTCCCGTCTACGCCTACCTTCGAGTAGCTGCTATCCAGCTGCTCAATCAAGTCATTACCCTCGACGATATGGATATCAGGAAAGCCGGCAAAGCGTATCTTCGGCAGTTGGGTTATATTGTCATGGGTTATCATCTGTCGTATGACAGTGGCATTATATAATATGCCCGAGTCACGGCTCTGGCGCAGCACCTCGTTAATGTCGCACTCAAAGACCCTCATGCCATAGCCCGCGATACAACGCGGATCAAGTGCCGGCGACTCCTCTGCACCCACCGGTGGCAGCTGTGCCTTGTCGCCGATAAGCATCAGATGACAGTTATGACCTGAATAGACATACCGCATAAGGTCGTCGAGCAGGCAGCCGCTACCGAACAATCCATCGCCTGAAGCGAAGCCGTCATTGGCAATCATCGATGCCTCATCGACAATGAAAAGTGTGTTCTGGTGCATATTCTGATTGAGGTTAAACCCGGTGTCGACACCCGAGAATGCCTTCTGGCGGTATATCTTTCTGTGAATGGTAAGCGCCGGGCGGTCACTGTTCAACGAGAACATTTTTGCCGCGCGTCCCGTCGGTGCAAGCAGAACGACACGCTGCCCTAACCTGATCAACGTATTCACGATGGCAGAGGCAAGCGTGGTCTTACCCGTGCCTGCCGAGCCACGCATCAACATCACGGTATTGCCTTCGCTACAAAACATGAAATCGGAAAAGACACGAGTAGCGGCAAGCTGCTCGTCAGTGAGCGGAAAACCAAAAGATTTACATATTTCGGATGTTAATTGCTCGTTGTTCATTGTTATATGAAAACTATTTTGTACTTTTGCAGTATGCAATAGATTTAGTTACAAAGATAATAATTATTTTGGAAACGTTCATGAGAAAATGGAATAATTACCTGCTGATGGTCTGCATAGCGGCACTTCTGGCTATCTGCGTGATGAGTATCTATCGCCCTGCACAAACCCAAGATAAAACAGATGAACCGATCAGCGACACAACATCTTATAGTCAGAATAAGTAAAGACAGTCTCTCGTTTGCCATGGACTGTGGCGACGAGGAAGGAATATGCTTTGAGCCTTACGCGATGAAGAGCGGAATCTCCATTGCCGCCAACCTGCGCGAGGCTTTCAAAACGAGCGATCTGCTCAGCAGGGCAGGCTCTAAGGCAACGGTACTTGTGGACTCGCCGACCCTCATAATGCCTCTCGAAGATTTCCAAGAGGACGAGGTCGAGGAACAATATGCCATGACCTACCCTTCGCTGAAAGGCATGTCTGTGGAGACATGCGTGCTTCCGGCATTCAGAAACATGGTGGCGTTTGCCGTCGAAAAGGATGTGAAGACGGTGCTATGCGACAATTTTGAGAAAGTGAAGCTGCGCTCGCTGATGATTTCGGTATGGGAATTTCTGCAAAGAAGAAACGGAGCAGCAAACAACAAGAAACTATATGCCTACTTCCACGACGGGAAAATTGATATATGTTCCTTCCACCGCAACCGCTTCACGTTTGCCAACACATTCGACGCTGACAACATTCAAAACGAGATGTATTACATTCTCGGTGCATGGAAACTCATTGGCGCTAAAGCGGCAAACGACGATTTATTCATGTGCGGAAAGATTGACAACAGAGAACAACTGACCGCCGAGCTGAAGAATTTCCTCGCCCGGGTGTTCTATATCAATCCGTCTGCCGACTTCAACAGAGCACCGGCAACACAGATTATGAATTTCCCGCTCGACACTATGCTGCAGTTTGTGTAAAAAACATGAAAAGAAAACGCAAGAATGAGAGTAATAACAGGAAAATACAAAAGCCGTCATTTTGATATACCACGTTCGTTCAAGGCGCGACCAACAACCGACTTTGCCAAGGAGAACATATTTAATGTGATGAACGCATACGTGGATTTTGAGGACAGCACAGCCCTCGACCTCTTTTCAGGCACAGGCTGCATATCACTTGAACTGCTCTCGCGCGGTGCAAAGACCGTGGTGAGCGTGGAAGCCGACAGAGACCATGCTAACTTCATACGGCGGTGTCTGACAAAACTCGGCGACGAGAATTGTACGCTCATACGTGGCGATGTGTTCCGCTTCGTGAAGTCATGCAAACAGAAGTTCGACTTTATCTTTGCCGATCCTCCCTACGCTATGCCAAACCTCGAAACCATTCCCGACCTTATTTTCGAAAAAAAACTGCTCTCCGAAGACGGTGTCTTTGTCTTTGAACATGGCAAACACAATGATTTCTCCGCACATCCTAACTTTGTGGAGCACCGCGCATACGGTAGCGTGAACTTCTCTATATTCAAATAAACCTAAACATATATAAAACCACTTTTACGCCAGTATAGGATTTTCCGTGTTTGCAAATGGCGTAGCGAGAACCGTAAATGACGTTGCGTGAACCGAAGGGAGGGTATACGCCCTTAACAATTAGCCGGTTGTGGAGAAAAAAGAAAACAGAAGAAATCGCATAATGCGATACAATGCTCGATTGGTGTTATTTCAAAATCTCCATTTTCCAACTGAAGCCTATGTTGAGAATCTGCTCACCATCATTGAATACTCCGTTCGGATTGGTGTTTTTTCCCCAACAGTGGCTGTAGTGAGCATGAAGCCTGACCTTTTCATTCTTCAGCGGGAAGAACTCGCATCCTGCTCCAAGACGTAGTATCTCTGTTCCGTCGTGCACTGTCCAGTCGTTTCCATTCCCGGTTTTGTTGACATCGTAGCTGACTTTTGCAAAGCAATGAAACATATCCGACGCTTTGTATACGAGCTGGCTCATGATGCTGTAATCCTTGAACAGGTCGCTGCCTTTTGAAGCGCGGCTTAGTAAATCCACATCCCATGTCAGCCGGCTACTGATGTCGAACCTGTTGCCCGAGGCAAAGTAGTTGATGTATTTGCCTGGCATATATTCAATAAGGTTGAGCGAATAGAAGGTGTGGAAGAAATCAATGTTTCCATTCCACAACAGGTTGTATGCCCACATCTCACTCGGTTTGCCGTTCATCGCCTTATATGGTCTGGTGAATGGACTCTGGCATACCTGGGCGTAGAGAGTGTGCTGCTTGTCGCTGCTGTTCAGGACAAGGTTAAGTCCCCATTGATAACAGTCGTAGTTCATGCAAAACTCGCTGAGTTGATATATGTCTATCGGCGCCGGTTCCGTCTCCCAACAGCCTACAGCGACTATCCATTTTCCTGCCTGCAGGGATATATTCTCGCTGGCTTTATAGTTGATGTATAGCCAATCGGTGGCATCGAAGAACGATGCGTCCTTGTTCGGTTTGTTCAGACGCTGACGGTATTTATATGAGAAGCGGTCATTGATATCACCTTCGAGTTTGAAGTCGACAATGTTTCCCTTTAGTCCGTTCAATTCCTTTTTATGGTTGTCATGGTTATAATCAGCGCGGGCTTCGACCTTAAGCTTTATGTTTGAGGTCGATTCCTGAGCTGTCAGCGTGGTGCAATATATCAACGATAATATGGTCTGCACGAGGAATAATAATCTTTTCATATCTTTAAAGGGATTGTGAGCTTAAGGTATTGGGTGTAGTGTTTACTGTTGCGACAGATCGAGCAGTCGTTTCTTGTTCCACAGACCATAGACCGCGCTTACCGTATCTGACGACATGAACGACTTTATCTTCTCATTGTGCATATAGTCGATAAGGCTTGAGAAGTCGTCTTCGTTAAGTATGGTCTCCACCCGCACACGTTTCTTTTTTTCGTATCCGCCTATCACCTCGTGGAGTGTCACGCCACGCTTGATATTGTTGAGTATGAAGTCAACAATCTTTTCATGCTCGTCAGTGATGATGTGCACTCGTATCTTCTGGTTGATGCTTGCCATGAAATAGTTGACTATAAGTCCGTTGAGCCATGTGCCTATCAGACCTATGATGACAAGCTTGGCAGGATTGATGAGTATGGCAGAGCAACAAATCAGTCCTCCGCCAATAGTTACTGATGTGCCGAGGCTTATGTGCAGATACTTATTGATGATTTTCGCCATAATGTCCAGTCCTCCGGTTGAGGCGTTGATGCTGAACAGAATACTCTGCGATGCGCTCAAAACAAGCACAAAAGCCAAAAGGTCGAACCAAGGATTTAGTATAACCTGCCCCGTGCCTTCTATTGTTTCTGCAAAAAACGACTGATCCACAGGGCATATCTTGCCGATTAAGTCGACCATAGGACCGAGAATCAATGCCGTGTAGACTGTTTTCACCCCGAACTCGTTGCCGATAAGCAGGAAAGCAAGGACAAGGAGAATGGCATTGATGATAAAGATGTAGGTTCCTACTGACACTACTGGGATGAGCTTTGCGAAGACTAACGAGAGTCCGGTTATTGAACCGATGATGAGCTTACTTGGTATTAGAAAGTAATATACTGCTATGGCGGCAACAAACATACCTGCCGTGAGTATAAATAACTCTATCCAGAATTTCTTAGTTGCTAACAATGAAAGTATTTGTTTCATGTTTTTATTCTTGTATAGGTGATTGTATAGGTGTTATTCTTTAGGCAATAAAGGGAGACCCTCGACTGTACGAGAATCTCCCTTATAATAGAAATCTTTAAGCCATCGGATAAGACGTCATGCTCTCCGCGCACTTTTAAAGTGTGAATTATCAAGCTATTATACTATACCCTGTGCCATCATCGCGAAAAATTACTTGGCTGCGCTGTCGCTACGCCGAGCTTGTTCGCTTGTGATGGCAGGTATATTATACTATACCCTGTGCCATCATCGCTTTTGCAACCTTCATGAAGCCGGCGATGTTTGCACCTTTCACATAGTTCACATAGCCGTCAGTCTGGCGACCGTACTGCTCGCAAGCCTCGTGAATGCCATGCATTATCTTATGCAGACGCTCGTCAACTTCCTCGTTTGACCAGCTGAGACGCTCTGAGTTCTGTGTCATCTCAAGACCGGATGTTGCAACACCACCGGCGTTTACAGCCTTGCCTGGTGCGAAAATCATCTTTGCTTCGATGAACTTGTCGACAGCCTCTGCCGTGCAACCCATGTTACTTACTTCTGCTACAAGGAGAGTACCGTTCTTGATAAGCTTTTCTGCGTCTTCGCCTGATACCTCGTTCTGTGTAGCGCAAGGCAGTGCGATGTCAACTTTCTGTTCCCAAGGACGACGACCGGCAAAGAATGTTGCCTCCGGATACTTCTCTGCATAAGGAGCACAGATATCGTTGCCTGAAGCACGAAGCTCGAGCATATATTCAATCTTCTCACCTGCTATACCTGTCGGGTCATAGATGTAGCCGTCAGGACCAGAGATAGTTACAACCTTGCCACCCAGTTCTGTTGCTTTCTTTGCTGCACCCCAAGCCACATTACCGAAGCCTGACAGAGCAATTGTCTTGCCCTTGAGGTCGATGTTGTGGGTCTGGCACATCTGGTTCACGAAGTAAAGAGCGCCATAACCGGTTGCTTCCGGACGGATGCGGCTGCCGCCCCATTCGAGACCCTTACCCGTGAGAACACCCTGGAACTGATGTGTGAGCTTCTTATACATGCCGAAGAGGTAACCGATTTCGCGTGCACCAACACCGATATCACCAGCAGGAACGTCCTCGTCAGGACCGATATGACGATAGAGCTCGGTCATGAAAGAATGGCAGAAACGCATAACTTCTGCATCGCTCTTACCACGTGGTGAGAAATCAGAACCACCCTTACCACCACCCATAGGAAGTGTTGTAAGAGCATTCTTAAATGTCTGCTCGAAACCGAGGAACTTCAATATTGAAAGGTTTACTGATGCGTGGAAGCGAAGACCTCCCTTGTAAGGACCAATGGCAGAGTTGAACTGTACGCGGTAGCCAATGTTCACCTGTACGTCGCCCTTGTCGTCAACCCATGGCACACGGAAAGTGATGATACGCTCTGGCTCTACCAAGCGCTCAATAATACTTGCCTTTTCAAATTCAGGGTGCTGGTTATACACTTCTTCTACAGATAGTAGCACCTCACGAACTGCCTGAAGATACTCTAACTCACCTGGATGCTTCTGTTCCAGCTGCTGCATGATGTTATTTACATTCATAGCTTGACTTGTGATTTATAGGTTTGTAGTTTACAAAATGTTATTGATTCTGATGCAAATATAGTTCATCTATATGAAACCACCAAAGAAAATCACAATAATTTTTATTGCGATAATACAAAATGTCAGGCGCTTGCCTTTATTTCTCAAAACGTTTATTTACAATATGATAGTTTATTGTTGATGTTTTTACATTATCAATACTAATTTACCGACGTAAATCGTAAAATTATAATTAAAAGCTGCGTTTTGATTATTAGTGCGTAGCTTGCAGAATTTTGCGTTAAACTCAAAGCGTCATTATGCTGCGTTATGTCTTTTCTTTGGATTTTTGTCTTCTCTACTATCATTTTTCATTATCTTTGCAAGCAAAAAATCTTGTGTTTATGACAATCAGCATTATCGGTAGTGGGAAAATAGTAATGGAAGTTCTTGGGATGTTACGTGCGGAGATTCCGACAATAATACCTATGTCTATATATGCTCATAGCAACATAGACAATGCCAACAGGATAGCAGTGGAGTTCGGTATTAAAGAGGTATTTAACGACTATGACGAACTACTGAGCCTTGATAAATCCGATTTCCTGTATATAGCGAATGTCAATACTGCCCATTATGACTATGCACGTCGTGCGCTGGAGGCTGGACGTAACGTCATAATAGAGAAACCGATATGTATGACACTCGCCGAGACGGAGCATCTTGTAAGTCTTGCACGCTCTAAACAACTAATGCTGATTGAAGCTGTCTCGCTGTTGCACATGCCGAATATTGAACTGCTTCGTGCAAAACTGTCGGACATCGGACGCGTTCATCTCGTAGAATGTGACTACTCGCAATACTCCAGTCGTTACGATCGTTACATGAACGGTGATGTCGCTCCGGCTTTTAATCCCGGGCAAGGAGGAGGGGCGTTGCGCGACCTGAACGTGTACAACATCAATTTCGTAATCGCTCTTTTTGGCGCACCACGTAATGTGAAGTATATTGCCAACCGCGGATTCAATGGTGTTGACACCTCGGGCATACTCCTTCTTCAATATACCGACTTCCTATGTGTATGCTCGGCAGGCAAGGACTGCCACGGTCTGCCTTACGGACAGATACATGGCGAGCGTGGAGTGCTTCGTGTTGATGGACCTGTTAGCGTGCTAAATTCATTCTATACAGTATGCCAGTCGGATACAAAAGAGCATAATGTCAATACGTTCAAGCATCGTCTTGCCCACGAATTCGCGTCAATAGAGCGTATGTTCATGGCTCGCGATTATGCCGCATTCAACCGCTATCAGGACATCTCCCTTGCTGTCATGAAGGTTATAGAAGAGGCAAGCGCTGTATAAACCTTAAGCGAATGACCGTATTTGGAATAAACTGACACGTTCATTCTATGCGAGTTCGTTATAAGAAAGTTCTTGTAACAGTTGCAGATATCTTGTCAAGAACAGGCGTATGTAAATAAAAATCATCATCACGATTTTAAGCGAAATAGAAAATCAAAAGCAACGATTTGCCAAGTCAGCACGGCATAAAACCGTGTTTTCGATAACCGACAAGAGCTAAAAACTGTCTAATTCTGTGCTTTTTCGCTCAAAAAGCGGCGGTTCTTTATGATAAAAACAGCGGTTTCATCGGCAAGAAACGTAGGAATCAGTTTCAAGAAACGGCGGTTCTTGAAACTTATTCATCTTGTTGTATACATCAAAATGTTCTATTTTGCTGATTACCAATATCTTGTGTGTAACACCAAAAATAAGAGTTTTTCGTCAACGAACAACAACGCGCCTGCAAATATTGGCTATATGCATGCTTAGAACAGCCTTTTTGTTAAGTTTATTCGCATAAACTGTAGGTGTGTGATTTATCACGTTCCGTCTTGGTAATCACGTCGCAACGTCTGTTGGATTTTGGGGAGAGAGGGGAGGAACGTGATAAATCACGTCCCTACACTGGCGCGTGCCGTTTTATTTACATATACTGATGTATACTTTCCGTGTTTATAATTGATGTTGCGTCAGCCGTAGGAGCGTGATTTATCACGTTCCGCCATTGCAATAAAAACTTTATATTTGCACATGTTAGGTAAGGTTGTTGTCATTTACCGTGATACTTGCTGAGCTTTAATCTTTACCATCCGTTTTGTTTTGACATTTGTTACAGTGTGGCAAGGCTGTAGTCATTTGCCGGTACATTTGCGGAGGTTGTGCGATGCGGAACGTGATAAATCACGCACCTACGCTGGCGCATGCCGGTTGTTTTTATGAATTCTTATCCCGAACTGAGATATTATTCTGCTTTGTGTTCAGCTTTTCTTTTACTTTCGGCAACGATTCCGACTATACAGGTGGGCGTTACTTTGTTGTCACTACGAGTGTCTTACCTGCACGGAAGTCTGCATCGTTGACAAGATATCCCTTTATCTTCTTTCCACCAGAAGTGATATCGGTGATTTTTCTGCCCTTGCCATGGCGTTCATAGTGCAGGTCGGCTTTGTCCCAGAGTGTTGTTGTGCCGAGGAAAGGGTTAACATAGCCTGTCAGATTCTGCGCGTGTAAGTCTGTAGATGATGCATAGATAAGTGCTAGGATGATGAAAAAAGTCTTCATAAATTTTGTGTATTCAGTTATTTTGCGTACTTTTGCAGTCGATTGCGATAAGGAATGCGCCTGTGGCGAAACTGGTAGACGCGCCAGACTTAGGATCTGGTGTCTTGCGATGTGCAGGTTCGAGTCCTGTCAGGCGCACGATAAGAGAGTTCTTCGGAACTCTTTTTTTTTGTGTTTACAGTCTGCGGGTTGCCGTTGCCGGCAGCGTGGATAACAGATGATTACTCCACATTATTATATTGACATCTGCCGTGCTTTCTCTATGATTGTGTCTAAGCCATGCAACATGTCTAAGTCTTTCATAGAGCAGTACACATCAGGCTCAATGCCATTCTCCGTTGATATGCCGTCGGCGTCATACATCGGACATGCCGAGAACCTCACTCCCCAGCCGTTTGGCAGCTCACTTGAGAACGGCAGTCCTGCTCCGCCTCCGGTTCTATCACCTATGACGACGGCGTTAGGGCATCGTTTCATATACTTCACGAACTCGTTTGCCGCAGAGAATACTCCACGATTGGTGAGCACGAAGACAGGCTTCTGCCAACGTATATATGAGCTTGGCTCAATATACTGCTCCTGTAGTTTAGAGAAATCGTTATGTCCGCGCCCAGTCTTATGCTGCATATAACCGACAAGGGTCTTCTTGTTGACGAATCGTGACGCAAGGATCTCCGCCGAAGTCATCATACCTCCACCATTTTCGCGCACATCGATGATAAGGCTGCGGCATGACATGAAGTGAAAGAGAATATCGTCGATATTTCCATTCCCCGGCTGGCTGCCAAACGACGGGATACGCATGTAGCCGATGTTGTCGTCGAGAATCTTATAGTATATACCTGCAGCGATGCGATAGTCTGTACCTATATATCTTTTATATAAGGTCTCGTCGAAGTTTACAGGGTAGTCTTCTTTCCACGACCAGTTGCGTCCGATATCGAAAGCGGAATACAGATTCACATGTCCGTCGCGCAGTTCGCCGAGCATTTTTGTCAGTACTTCAAACAGCTGTTCGCTATTTGCACCTGCTACCTGTGGTGCATAACGGGCGTGTACCTCCTGCCAGTCTACTCCGAGAGACTGCTTCTTCAGGTCGAAGAAGCAGTAATGTTCGTCCATTATTTTCCATAATGCTTCGAAGTTGCCATTGTTATCGTCATTGAACTGCTCTTCGTCTATACAGCTGACGGTACACACCGACAGAGCCAACAGACAGAGAACGGCAAATATTTCTTTCATTTTAATATACATATCCAATTACTATGCCTCGTGTGATATTGTTGTGCTTCAAGTTATTAAGTTCCGACTGACGAATATCGCCGAAGTATCCTACGCGTATTGCGCTGTCATTATTACCCAGAGGAATGTCGATTGTCAACTGATGTGTGAACGACGGCGCATTGAATGGGTGCGCCAGACAGATGTTGTTGTCGTAGTTGCCACGTGAGAAAATCTCATAGTATGACTGCCCGTATGCTGGCGAGAACTGTGTGCCGATGAGCGGAACAGAACATTTGTACGTCAGCCAGAAGCTACGTCCCCACAATTCTATGAGGTAATCAATCTTTGCTGTCGGCGCTATGTTAAGCCCGGTATGGAGTTGTGCAGGGTTGTTTCCGTTACGTGTATTGTAAATTCCGCCTAAGAATGCCTCCGCCGCACCACCAAGACTGATTAATAAGTTATAGTCGGTGAACCATGTTCTGTACAGTGCGAACTTCAGCATGTACTCTCCTGCGAGCATCTTTGCGTTCTCAGAACGTGGCTCCGTCTTTGAGAATGAGCCTTGTTGTGTCCACTCATGATGAAAGTCCATTCCCTTGTGGGTAATGATATTATTGTGTATGATACGCATTTCTGTGCCTGTGTATCGTTCGGGAGAGAGATATGTGTCGAGCTGTGAGGAACGTCCCACACCAATCATTATTGCCTGTTCCTGTGCATTCATAGGAAGCATGAACAGCAGTGATAGCAGGAATGTATTGATTACACGTTTTATTTCGTTTGGCATTTCCGTTTTTTTATTATTTGTAATTATGGTCAGAACATCGAGAACTGTCCGTCGTCGTCGACTTTAAAATTCAGCACATTATCAGCAGTGGTGTCCTGCTCTGTCTGTTCTTCCGTTTCGTCTTTTGTTTCCTCTTCTTCCGTAGTGTCATCGTCTTCCTCTTTGTCAGGCTCCGGGAAGCGTGTAGGTTTGAGTTCCTCTATCTTGGAAATGTCCCATGTGGAAATTCGTTTGCCCTTAGCTTTGAATCCCTTAACCTGAATAAACTGCTCCACATCTATCTCCATCGCCTCACGGAAAGCGTCGTTTCCTCCGAATGTGACCTTAATTAACGGGTATACCTCGTCGGATAGCAATGCAAGTGTGCTCTCCAGGTTCTCGCCAACGAAGCTCTGGTGCTTCTTTGCCACTTCCATCTGAAAGCGTTTTATGTAAGCATATCCTTGATTGTCGGCATCATACACTACGGCGCTCCATACCTTGCCATTATCGAATTTCTCGATTCTCATGATGTTATCCTCGTAGTGGTTATTGACATCATAGTTGGTGAAGTAGTATTCTCCGTTCGTCAGTATGACCAGAATCAGGTCGTCCTCCTTAAACTCGCCGAGCAAACGACCGTTGCCGTCGTAGTTTATGCGGTTCACGTCAGGGTCGTACCATACGTTGCGACCGCCGAGAGTTGACCGTCCCTGGCTCTTCATGCTGATGCGATGGACATTATATTTCGTCATCAGATTACCCTTCGACGAACGTCCTTTTATCAGGATGTCGGATAAATCGTAGTCGATGAATATCCTACGGAGTTTAGGGTTTGTCTCAAGCGTTACCTTTATCACCTCTGCCTCGCCGTTCGGATTGGCGGTGAAATACAGAACCTTTGACCCCGGAGCACCTTGTGTGAGGTCGTATTCCTTGTCGCGCGTTATTGATGTGACGTAAAAGCGTTTAACATAGCAGTAGCCTTGTTTTCCGTTACGATATACTGCATTGTAGATTGTGCGCTGGTCGTTCTTCTTGAACACCTGCACATACATCACGTTCTTACCTACGAATATTTTTTCTGCAACCTTGATTACTTTGTATTTGCCGTCTTTATAGAAGACTATGATATCGTCGATATCCGAACAGTTGCAAATATACTCGTCTTTCTTCAGTCCCGTGCCGATGAATCCTTCCTGACGGTTTATGTAGAGTTTCTCGTTTGCTTCTACGACCTTGGCAGCCTCTATTGTATCGAAGTTGCGTATCTCTGTAAGGCGCGGATGCTCGTCTCCGTACTTGTTCTTTATGAACTCGAACCAACTTACTGTGACGTCTTTCATATGCTTCAGGTCGTGGTCGATACTCTTCACTTCCGCCTTTATCTTTGCTATGAGCTCGTCGTTCTTGTCTTTGTTGAACTTCAAGATGCGCTGCATTTTTATCTCCATGAGGCGCAGGATGTCGTCGCGTGTCACCTCACGAATGAGCGATGGCTTGAACGGCTCGAGTTTCTGGTCGACAAAGGTGATTGCAGCATCCATGTCGGGTGCTTGCTCGAACTGTCGCTCCTTATAGATTCTCTCTTCGATGAATATACGTTCAAGAGAAGCAAAGAAGAGTTGTTCGAGGAGTTCGGCACGGCGTATCTCGAGTTCTTTCTTCAGAAGGGCGAGAGTCCGGTCGGCTGAATGTCGAAGCACATCATTGACAGTAAGGAAGCAGGGCTTATCGTTCTCTATGACACAGCAGTTGGGACTTAGGTTTATCTCGCAGTCGGAGAAAGCGTACAGGGCATCTATGGTCTTGTCGGACGATATGCCCGGCGTGAGATGAATGAGTATCTCCACCTGAGCCGCCGTCAGGTCTTCCACCTTCTTGGCTTTAATCTTACCCTTGTCGATAGCCTTCAGTATAGAGTCGATGAGTGTCTCGGCAGTCTTCGAGAATGGTATCTCGCGGATGACGAGAGTCTTGTTGTCGAGTTTTTCTATCTTCGCACGCACTTTCAGCGAGCCGCCTCGCTGACCTCCGTTGTATTTCGATACGTCAATAGAGCCGCCGGTAGGAAAGTCGGGATATAGGTTGAAGTCCTCTCCGCGCAGGTAACCGATGGCTGCGTCGCAGAGTTCATTGAAGTTGTGAGGCAGGATTTTCGACGACAGCCCCACAGCGATGCCCTCTGCTCCTTGCGCGAGCAGCAGCGGAAACTTAGCCGGAAGGGTTATAGGTTCTTTGTTTCGTCCGTCGTAGGATAACTGCCAGTCGGTTGTCTTCGGGTTAAACACCACGTCGAGAGCAAACTTTGTCAGTCGCGCCTCGATATAACGTGGTGCTGCGGCGCGTGCTCCGGTGAGTATGTTTCCCCAGTTCCCCTGCGTGTCGATGAGCAAATCTTTCTGTCCCATCTGCACGAGGGCATCGCCGATAGATGCGTCACCGTGAGGATGAAACTGCATTGTATGTCCCACAATGTTTGCCACTTTGTTGAATCTGCCGTCGTCCATGCGTTTCATAGAATGGAGTATACGTCGCTGAACGGGCTTCAGTCCGTCCTCGATATTAGGCACGGCACGTTCAAGAATCACGTAAGAGGCATAATCCAAAAACCAACTTTGGTACATCCCGCTGAGGTTGTGTACCACAGAAGAGTCAAAACGGTTGGCAGGCTGATAATCGGAATGAGCATTCGTCCTGTCGTCAGATTCGACTTCTTCATTGCTTATGTTTTCTTCTATTTCTTCAATGTCCTTCGTTTCGTCACTCATTGTAGTAATATTTATTGCTACAAAGGTAATCAAAATTGACGGAAAAACAAAAAATGCCCCGTCTTTATTATTCTTTATTCCGTTTTTTCCGTATATTTGCACTTGACAATTTCAGTTGAACACTAATAGTTTCAGGATAATTAAACCCAAAACGGTCAATAGATTCCTAAGTGATTTCGTCTGATTGTTGAGTAGATTAGCAGTCTTGTTACCGTGGGCGTAGCGGGCTACGACAAGGTAATAAGACTGCTAAGATGCCACACAAGCAGGCGAAAGCAGTAGGAAAGCTCTTGTTCTTTGATAAGAAAACGACACCGCGGTCTATTGACCGTTTTGGGTTTATTGTTAACGTTGCTGTTATTCTGCTGTGGGCTTGACTGTAGGTTTCTCTCCACCTTCTGCGTCTGCCTTTGCTTTCGCTATGCGATTAAACGGTTTATGACGTTTTTTCTTCTTGCCGTTATCATATTGATTTGTTGTTACCGTAGATGCGTTTTCTGCTTTTGTAGCATTATCGGCAGGCGTTGACGCTTTCTTTTTCGGCGCTCTCTTCTTCGGCTCATCTGTTTTCACGGCTGATTCCGACTTCGCCCCTTCGTGCTGTTTCCTTGCTGCGATTTTCTTCTTCGAGCCGTTAGTACGCTTTCTTGAGCCTCTGCCTTTCTTGTTTCCGCCCTTACCATAGTCCTTGGAGTAGTCAGGACCCTCGACCATGCCTTCAGGCATAGTATTCTTAGTGATATCCTTTTCGAGAAACTTCTCTATATGCTTGAAGTAAAATATGTCGTCTTCGTTGACTAATGTAATGGCAATTCCGTCTCTCTCGGCACGTGCCGTACGACCGATGCGGTGTACATAGTCCTCAACATCGTGAGGCACGTCGTAGTTGATAACCATCAGGATGTCGTCGATGTCGATACCTCGTGCGACAATGTCTGTGGCAACGAGCACGTCAATTTGTCCGCTCTTGAACTTGAACATTATCTCGTCGCGTTCAGCCTGACTAAGGTCGGAGTGCATCTCGCCACTGTTTATCTTCATTCTAACAAGAGCACGTGAAATCTCCTTTACCTTTGTCTTTTTACCGCAGAAGATGATGACACGCTTCAGTTGGTCGGTCTTGAACATGTGGCGTAGGATGTCGAGTTTCTGCGGGTCAAAGCATACAAATGCACTCTGCTGTATCTTCTCGGCAGGCTTGCTCACCGCGAGCTTTACCAACTCAGGCTCTTTAAGAAGCGTCTTTGCCAGTTGTTCTATCTTCGGAGGCATTGTTGCCGAGAACATAATGGTCTGGCATGTGGGAGGCAGGAGCTTTGCTATGGACATGATGTCGTCAGAGAATCCCATGTCGAGCATACGGTCAGCTTCGTCAAGTATAAAGAATGAGGTGCGGCTGAGGTCGAGGTTGCCCATCTGCATGTGGCTGATGAGGCGACCAGGAGTAGCAATCACCACGCCGGCGCCTGCTCTCAACGCTTTCAGTTCCTGCTCATAACGGTTGCCGTCGTTACCTCCGTACACCGCAACGGAGCTGACGTTCGGCAGATAATAGCCGAAACCCTGCATTGCCTGGTCTATCTGCTGGGCAAGTTCGCGTGTCGGCGACATGATGACGCAGTTGATGGCATCTTCAGGAAACTGCCCTTCGTCGAGAAGCGACAGCACAGGAAGCAGATATGCAGCTGTTTTGCCGGTTCCCGTCTGTGCTACGCCAATGATATCATGACGTTCGAGAATTTTGGGGATGCAAGCCTCCTGCACAGGAGTACACACGTCGAAGTGCATGTCCCAAAGGGCATCAAGAATATTGTCGCTGAGGTTTAATTCGTCAAAAAGCATGTATTTTCTTATGTTGTTATGTTGTATTGTAATTCTGTTTTCTATTGTTTCTTTTAACTCGGTGCATATCTGTAGCAGAAGTATGCGATGAAGGCAAACAGGATGTTGGGAATCCATGCTGCCAACAGTGGCGGTAGTCCTGCATTGATAGCGAAAGTGGCAGAGATGGTCTGTAGCATGATGTATGTGAAACTCAATGCCAGACCAATGCCGAGATACATTCCCATTCCGCCTTTGCGCTTTCTGGATGATAGTGACAAGCCTATGATTGTGAGAATGAAAGAGGCAAACGAAGATGCTATGCGCTTGTAGTATTCCACCTGATAGCGCACCACATTTCCACTGCCTCGGTTAATCTGTTTGAATATATATTCCTTTAGTTCCGGACTGGTGAACGTCTCCTGCTGACCCTTAGAATAGATAAGGTCGGTAGGCTCAATCTGTATCAGCGTGTCTTTCTTCATTCCGCTGATGATGTGTTCTTTCAATCCACGCAGTTCGCGAACCTTCCAATTGGTGGCTGTCCAGTGGTATTTGGAGTCGGAAATGGTGTCGTATTGAATCTGCTGGGCAGTCATGTGACTGATAAGTTTCTTGTTTTCAAACTTATCAAGCGAGAAACCATAACCCTCCTTTGTGCGGTTGTCGTAATGCTGTATGTAGGCTATTACACCTTCTTCCACCTGAAGTTGTACGTTGTCGGCGGCAGTATTCTTCTTTTTATTCTTATACATTGATTCGAAATTCTGCAGAACGACAGTGCCTTGAGGGATGATATATGCCGCCAGATAGAAGGAGAGCATTGATATGAGCACACATGAAATCATGTATGGGCGCATCAGTCGCTTGAAGGAAACGCCTGCTGCAAGCATTGCGATAATCTCGGAGTTGCCCGCAAGCTTCGATGTGAAGAATATCACGGCGATGAAAACAAACAACGGAGAGAACAGATTGGCGAAGTAGGGAATGAAATTTAAATAATAGTCGAAGACGATAGCTTTCAGTGGGGCATGGTATTCCGTGAACTTTGCCAGGTTCTCATTGATGTCGAATACGACTGATATGGATATGATAAGAAGAATGGAGAAGATGTATGTGCCGATGAATTTCTTTATTATATACCAGTCGAGAATGTTTATGTAGCGAGAAGGAGCAGCATAGCGCAACCACCCGAAGTACTTATTCAGGAATCTAACGGCAGGGGCAGACTTCTGTCGTGCCTGCTCATATCTGTCTTTTGCTTTTGCCTTTATCGCGTCGGTTGTCATACTCGCCTGCCAAGGTTATCGATTACCACTCTCTTCCACTGTGCGAAATCGCCTGCGATGATATGCTGGCGTGCATCTGTGACAAGACGAAGATAGAACGCGAGATTATGAATTGAAGCTATCTGCATGGCAAGAAGCTCCTGTGCCTTGAACAGATGGTGCAGGTATGCTTTTGTGTAGATGCGGTCGACATCACATCCTTCCGGATCGATAGGGGTGAAGTCGTATTCCCATTTCTTGTTTTTCATGTTCATCGTGCCCTCGTATGTGAACAGCATCGCGTTGCGACCGTTACGGGTAGGCATGACACAATCAAACATATCTACACCTCGCTCTATACCTTCGAGAATATTCTGAGGTGTGCCTACACCCATCAGATAACGGGGCTTCTCCGTAGGGAGAATCTCATTCACTACTTCAATCATCTCATACATAACCTCTGTAGGCTCGCCCACAGCCAGTCCGCCAATGGCATTACCGTCAGCACCAAGGTCAGCTACGTGCTTTGCCGCGTCGCGACGAAGATCAGGATACTTGCATCCCTGAACAATAGGGAACAGGCTCTGGTTGTAGCCATATATGGGTTCTGTCTCGTGGAAACGCTTCCAGCACCGCTCCAACCATCGCTGGGTCATCTTAAGACTTTTCTTTGCATACTCATAATCACTTTCTCCCGGAGGACACTCGTCGAATGCCATCATGATGTCTGCGCCGATGACACGTTCTGTATCCATCACGTTCTCGGGAGTGAAGAAATGCTTGCTGCCGTCAATATGTGAGCGGAATTCACATCCTTCTTCGCGAAGTTTACGTATGCCGGTAAGCGAGAATACTTGAAAACCACCAGAATCGGTCAGTATAGGACGGTCCCAGCCATTGAACTTGTGTAGTCCTCCTGCATGACGGAGTATGTCGAGACCCGGACGGAGGTACAGGTGATATGTGTTTCCGAGTATGATCTGAGCATTTACCTGCTCTTTCAACTCGCGGAAATGAACGCCTTTAACAGAACCGCATGTGCCTACTGGCATGAAGATAGGTGTCTGTATCTGTCCGTGGTCAGTGCTTATCACACCGGCACGGGCATTGCTGTTTGGATCAGTATGTTGTAATTCGAATGTCAAAACGTCTGAATTGTATGTTATTGATTGTGATGTGTAAGATAAAATCAATTTGCCTTTTCTTCTTCGAACGTGAGTTCGATGGCATCGGCAACCTTTTCATTGGTGAGTGCAAAGTCCCATACATCCTGAACATTCTCAACATAATGGAATGCAACTCCCTTGCGGTATATCTCAGGAATTTCGTCTATATCCTTGCGATTGTCCTTGCATAGCATGATGTCTTTTATTCCTGCACGCTTTGCAGCAAGTATCTTCTCCTTGATACCACCTACTGGAAGAACCTTTCCGCGAAGAGTTATCTCGCCCGTCATGGCAATATTCTTACGTACTTTGCATTGTGTCAGTGCCGAGGCAATGGATGTGGCTATGGTTATACCTGCGGAAGGACCGTCCTTTGGTGTAGCTCCTTCCGGCACATGGATATGGATGTTCCAGTTGTCAAAGACGCGATAGTCGACGCCAAGCCTATCAATATGCGCCTTAACATATTCAAGAGCAATGACAGCACTTTCCTTCATCACGTCACCAAGATTACCTGTAAGAGTGAGCTTTCCTGGCTTTCCCTTGCTAAGCGATGTCTCTATGAAGAGAATCTCGCCACCAACGCTGGTCCATGCCAGACCGGTTACGACACCTGCATAATCGTTGCCTTGGTAGATGTCGCGATAGAATGGCGCCTTGCTGAGCAACGACTCTATTTCTGTAGGGGTTATCTTTGCTGGTACGTCTTTCTCCTCGCTGGCAATCTTATAGGCTATTCTTCTCATACATTTGCCAATCTGTTTTTCCAACTGGCGTACTCCGCTCTCACGGGTATAACGCTCAATGATTGTCTCAAGCGCAGCCTTGTTGAATGAGATCTTTATATCAGAATTGTCAATACCGTTGTTCTTCAGCTCACGAGGCACAAGATGACGCCTTGCAATTTCAATCTTCTCCTCTGTTATATAGCCGCTTACCTCGATTATTTCCATACGATCGCGGAGCGGACCGGGGATACTTCCAAGGTCGTTGGCAGTAGCGATGAAAAGCACCTTCGACAGGTCGTAGTAGATGTCGAGGTAATTATCGTGGAATGCATTGTTCTGTTCTGGGTCGAGGACTTCAAGGAGTGCTGAAGAAGGATCGCCTTGCATCGTGTTTTGTGTCACTTTGTCAATCTCGTCGAGAATGAAGACAGGGTTTGATGAACCGGCTTTCTGGATGTTTTTGATGACACGTCCGGGCATTGCTCCGACGTACGTTCTGCGGTGACCACGAATCTCACTTTCGTCGTGAACGCCACCTAACGACATACGTACGTATTTTCTCTTCAGTGCCGTAGCGATACTCTTTCCGAGTGATGTCTTACCAACTCCCGGAGGACCGTAAAGGCATAAGATAGGCGCTTTGAGGTCAGAACGCAGTTTAAGCACAGATATATACTCCAAGATACGTTCCTTCACTTTCTCCATGCCGTAGTGATCTTTGTCGAGAACTTTCTTTGCACGAGGTAATGAGAGGTCGTCGGTGGTGTACTCATTCCACGGCAGATTCACCATCTGCTGCAGATAGTTCAGTTGAATGGCAAACTCCGGGCTTTGCGGATTGTAGGTCTCGAGTTTGTCGAGTTCCTTCATGAACAGTTCTTTAGTCTCGATGTTCCATTTCTTGTCGTTGGCTTTATCCAGCAGTTCCTTGCGTTCAGGCGATCCTTCGCCATTGCCCAATTCCTGCTTAATATTCTTTATCTGCTGCTGCAGGAAGTATTCACGTTGCTGTTCGTCAAGATCCTCGCGTGTCTTGTTGCGGATTTCGTGACGTATTTCAAGCAGTTGAATGTCGCGGTGCAGATATTTGAGCATTCCAATGACACGCTCATACATATTGCGAACCTTCAAAAGCTCGAATTTTTCCTCCATGCTTATAGGAGTATTCGTACAGATGAAGTTTGTCAGCAGGACATCATTGTGGATGTTTTTGAGAGCATATTCCGACTCGTTTGGCAGTTCCTCGTTCGTATTGATGTATTCTACAGCCAGGTCGTGGAGTTCTCTGACAGCAATGCCGAGCTGTCTCTCTTCCTCAGCACTTTCGGGCATCTGCTCTATATTGCCGTAAGCAAAGCCTTCATAGAAAGGCGATGTCTGTGTCACAGATTCGCGATGACAGCGTCCGAGAGCTTGGAATATTGCTGTCACGTTATTGTTTTCAGGAATGTCAATGGTGCGGAGGAGTCGTGCGTAGACACCCCATTCGAAGATGTCGCTTGAAGATGGTACCTCGTCGTTGACATTCTTCTGGCAGAAAATCGCTATCACCTGCTCAGGATTCTTCTTAAGGTGTTCTATAAGACTGAGACTCTGACTGCGACCGATGAGCAGCGGTGTGATTACACCAGGGAAGACTACCATGTTGCGTGTAATGAGAAATGGCACTTTCTCTTCAACGCCACCTTCGAAGAGGGTGCTGATGTCTCCGTCGTAGTCTGCAATCATTTGTATTGATGTGTTATTTTGCTTCATTTCTAAAAAACGTTTTTGTTTCACTTGATGTGTTATCCTGGTTTCGATTATATTACAATATGCAAAGGTACGACTTTTTTATAACATACTCAATAAGCACCTACTATAATTTACAAATATTAAGTAGATTTGCTGTGAAAAATAATATAAATCTATTGCAGCATGAAATAAACCGGTCAGTTTCTGCGTTATTGATGATAGTTATGAGTGATATTTTCAGATTCAGACAGTTTGAGATCGATCAGGAAATGTGTGCCATGAAGGTAGGTACAGATTCTGTTCTGCTTGGTGCCTGGTCTTATGGTGGCAGACAGGTTCTTGATATCGGCTGCGGAACGGGCATCATTTCATTGATGATAGCACAGCGTTATCCGGATGCTGATATTACGGCAATCGATATAGTGGATGATTGTTGCCGGCAGACACGTATCAATGCTGATAAAACAGAGTGGGGAGGACGTATTCATACTGTCTGTAAATCATTGCAGGACTATGTCGCGGAGAGGGCAGGCAAGGTGAAATTTGATGCTATAGTAAGTAATCCTCCGTTCTTTGTCGATTCAATGAAAAATCCTGACTCGTTCCGTACGCTTGCCCGTCACACTGATTCTCTTCCTTTCAGCTCGCTTGCAAATGGTGTGAATAGGTTGCTTACAGACGATGGAACCTTCTCCGTCATACTTGCGGAGGAATGTTTTAAGCAGTTTGTTGATGAGGCTTGGTTCTCAGGACTTTATCTTGCAGAGGATATAGCCTTTAAAGCTAAAGTTGGAAAGCCTGTAAAGCGTCATCTGATGAAATTTGTAAAAGACAGAACGGTGGTGCTTTCTTGCTCTACACATATACTTCAGAATGAGGACGGAACGAAGTCGGAATGGTATAAGAAATTAGTTGACGATTTTTATTTGTGATGGAATACGAAACATGCGGCATTGACTTTCTGAATAAAGGATTGAGGAGAGCAATCGAACGCGACTGTTTCTTTCCCATTATTTTCGAGTGTTATTTTTGTTGTTTCGGGAAAAAGTAGTATATTTGCCATGCTATTCTAATAACTATAAAAATGGAGATAAAGACTATAATTTGCAGGACAGTTATTGAGGCTGAGGGTCTGCGCTCAAAGCTCATGGATGCTGGCATTAATAGTGTGACGTATGATGAGACCAACAGCAAGGTGGCTCGTGGTATTCTCGACAAAAGTACGGAGGTCATGGTTCGTGAAGAAGATTATGAGAAAGCAAAGTCTGTCTATGATGAAATAATCTCCGAGCAGAACAATATTATGCCTTGGTGTCCGAAATGCGGGTCTGAGCATGTGGCACGACTTGCAGGTCAGAAACTAAACAAAGGGCGTCTTTCCATGTGGCTGTCGTCGTTGCTGTTCTTCCTTCCCTTATCGGGTGGTTTGTCAGAGCGAAAATATCGTTGCATGGATTGTGGCAAGGAATTTGAACATCTTGATTCGATTTGATGCCGCTTTCAATGTCAATACTTTTGTTTGGTATATAAAACAAATGAGGAGAGCAGTATGTATGCTGTTCTCCTCTTTTAGTTTTATAGGTTGAGTTTTTCTTGTATGCTCTTTCTGAAATCCTGTATCTGCTTGCCGGTGTTATTGATATCTTTCATTATTCCATTGCGAAGATCGTTAATCTGGTTGAGCAGTTCAGCCGCCGCGTTCTGAAATGCCGTCGGCTGCCGCTTGTTTCGGTCGGTGAACGGATTGACAAGCATCTTTATGCCTTTCTCTTTGATATGTATCTCAATCTCTGTTCCTGCCTCTACTGGGTCGCCGTCATAATGTATCCATCCCGGTTTACTGCGGTGGATGCGCACATTTTTGCATTTGAAAGTCTTTATCTTTGAGTTTGTGTCGAGCGTCTTGTTGAACATCTCGATATTTATCAACGGTGCCTCGATGATGTCGAAAGGTTCCATTATGATTACATCCATCAGACCATCGCTCATTGATGCCTGAGGAGCAATGTAGGCATTGTTGCCGTATTGTGAGGCGTTGGCGCACGAGATAAGGAAAGCCTTATATTTCATTAGGCTGTTCTCGTCCTCAATCTCATAAGTCTCAGGTTCATATTTCAGCCCTTCTCTTAGAATCTGCTCTGCGTAGGATATAGGTCCGCGCTTTCCTGACTCGGCAAATTTTTGGCTGACGAAAGCGTCAAACCCCATGCCGCAAGTGCAGAAGAACGGTATGTCGTTAATCACTCCATAGTCGAGATCGCGAATCTTGCATGAGTTTATAATCTCGATCGACTTCTTTATATTCATTGGAATGAGCAGATGTCGTGCAAGACCGTTGCCCGAACCGCAAGGTATGATGCCAAGGGCTGAAGTGGAATGGACTATGGCGCTTGCCACCTCGTTGACTGTTCCGTCGCCACCTACTGCAACAACTACATCTGTACCCTTTTCTTTAGCCTCACGGGCAATCTCTGAAGCATGCCCTGCATACTCAGTCAAGCGTATTTCATAATCAAACTTCTCGTGGTCGAGATGTTCTTTTATAATATCAGGAATCCTGGTTTTGCTTGTTGTTCCTGATATTGGATTCATTATAAATATGATGCTCTTTTTGTCCATGTATGCTTTATGTCTCTCTTTGTTCGTGGACTGTTCTCCTAATGATTGTGTCTGCAAAAGTACGAAAAATCGCACAACCAAGCTACTAAAAATCAAAATATTTTGCACATTGACTCATTTCTTGAGCTATTCCTGCCGTTTTAATTGAAAATTTTTGTAACTTTGCACCTCGGTGTCAAGTCTATGAGATAGCCATATCTTTTATGATATAGAATCACTCGAAAATAAATATACCGAAAAATATAAAATGGGACTATTACAAGAGAAGCTCGCTAAGCATCCTTTCTATTCAATGGCAAAGGACGTGAAGGAGAATGGTATCTACCCGTATTTCCGCGAAATTGAAGGAAAGCAGGGTACAGAGGTTGAAATGGGAGGGCATCACGTATTGATGTTTGGCTCTAATGCCTACACTGGACTGACTGGCGATGATAGAGTCATTGAGGCAGGATGTGAGGCAATGCGTAAATATGGCAGTGGATGTGCTGGCAGCCGTTTTCTTAATGGAACGCTTGATATTCACGTTCAACTCGAAAAAGAGCTGTCTGAATATATTGGCAAGGACGATGCTCTTTGCTTTGCTACAGGATTTACTGTAAACAGTGGTGTCATCCCACAGCTTGTCGGCAAGGACGATTATATTATCTGCGACGACCGCGATCATGCAAGTATTGTCGACGGTCGTCGTCTGTCGTTCGCCACACAGCTACATTTCAAACATAATGATATGGCTGACCTTGAGCGCGTGCTTCAGCGTTGTGAGCCAGATAAGGTGAAGCTCATTATTGTTGACGGTGTGTTCTCTATGGAAGGTGACCTGTGTAATCTGCCTGAGATTGTAAAGTTGAAGCATAAGTACAACGCAACAATCATGGTCGATGAGGCTCATAGCATTGGTGTCTTCGGACGTCAGGGACGTGGAGTGTGCGACCATTTCGGTCTTACCGACGAGGTAGATCTTATCATGGGAACATTCTCTAAGTCGCTTGCAAGCATAGGTGGCTTCATTGCTGCCGATCAGGTTATAATCGATTCATTACGCCATACTGCGCGTACATATATTTTCAGTGCAAGTTGTCCGCCATCTGCTACAGCTGCTGCACGTGAGGCACTACATATTATTAAGTCGGAGCCAGAGCGTATAGAGTCTCTTTGGAATGTGACGAATTATGCTTTGAAGCGTTTCAAGGAGGAAGGTTTTGAGATTGGCGACACAGAGAGTCCGATAATACCTCTTTATGTTCGCGACATACATAAGACTTTCGTGGTTGTTGCAAAGGCGTTTGAGGCTGGCGTATTCATCAATCCTGTAATCCCTCCGGCATGTGCCCCAAATGATACACTCGTTCGTTTTGCTCTTATGGCAAACCATACAGAGGAGCAGGTGGAGCGTGCTGTTATGGCTCTGAAGGGCGTGTTCCAGGCATTGGAAATCATAAAGTAGGGGACTACACCTTATATAATATACGCGAGTTCGGGATAAGAAGGGTCTTGTAAAAGTTGCAGACGTCTTATCCCGAACTCGTTGTCGTAAACTCGAATCGGTCATTAGGACGCATATACTTAGATTTGTAATTACCGCCATGCTTCCT
>ENA-OWND01000278-OWND01000278.1-metagenome-genome-assembly--contig:-NODE-278-length-37208-cov-7.427960_pt1 | contig 37208 bp, 33 predicted proteins | sample MGYA00245342_ERZ651119 | MGnify/ENA primary metagenome ERZ651119 (study PRJEB26857, sample SAMEA4031756) | metagenome | biome: human; feature: oral; material: saliva | place: Philippines | collected 2014... | reverse complement strand
GTTATACATGCCTGTAATGCCGATTAATAAAGGCTTGCAGAGCTTTCAATTAGTTTTTACCGGGCACCAATAATAAAATTCATTTTATATATGTTTGGAATAAACGAATTGGTATATCGTAAAGAAAAATCATCTTCGCGGTTTTTCACAAAATATAAAACCAAATACAACGATTTGCCAAGTCTGCATGACATAAAACCACGTCTTAGAGAACTGACAATAGCTGAAAAGAGCTTTATTCCGTGCTTTTTGTCTCAAAAAGCGGTGGTTATTGATGTTGAAAAGGACGGTTTCATAGGCAAGAAACGGCGGTTTTAGACTCAAGAAACGGCGGTTCTTGAAACTGATTCGTATTATAGTCGGCGTTGAAAACGTATATTGCGCTGATTATCAGCGACTTTTGTGTAATACCAAAAACAAGCGTTTTTCGTCGTCGAACGATAATGCGCTGGCAAATATCGGCTGTATTCGTGGTCAGAATAGCCTTTTTGTAAACTTTATTCACAATATTTGGAAGCAAACGTAAAGACGACGGAAATCTGGCGGAGAAGTGTCGTCAACGCAAAGCTAACACTGCCGTAGACATAGCCCGCTATGCCCACTGTAACAAGGTTGGAAATCTGCTACGCAATCAGACGAAACCAGTTAGGAATATATTGACCGATTGGATTGAGAAAGAAAATATCTTTGATCTCATTATTCCTTTGTTTCTTTTCTGTAGTTGTTGAAAACCGTTTGTTGGCAATTGGAGGCTCCTTTGTAAGAGTTCCTCTTTTTTTTGTGTTTTTCTTTCCGATTGTCATTTTTTTGCCGTACCTTTGTAAGACATTTAGAATATGATTTTACATGAACAATAAGAGGATAATATTTATTATAATGGCTCTGGCTGTGGCACTCACGTCATGCAAGAAAGAAAAAGAGTCGCGTACAATCATCACTACAATACAGGAGCCTACTATTTCGAAGACACCGCTTACCGTGGGCGATACTGTTATCATAAAATCGTTCGAGTGGGGCGATAAAGTTTATTCTGCGCATATTGAGCGCAAGGCAAATAAAGACGTTACAGTCAAGGACGAAGACGGACAGAAATACTACGATAACAAGGTCAGTATGAGAATAGACGGTCCTGACGGCGTTCTCTTCGAGAAGACATTTATAAAGGACGATTTTATTTCTTATATCAACACCAACTATATTAAACCCGGGCGCAGTGCACTTATGGGAATAGCCTTTAACCGCGCTGACAAAGGCGGCAACGCAGTGTTTATGGCAACAGTAGGTTCGCCAGACAGCATGTCTGATGAGTTCATGTCAATACAGATTTCCGTTGATAAGTCGGGTGCAATGTCATTGATAAAGTCGCAGGAAATATCTGATGAAGAGATGATGACAGAATAGTATTTTTCTGGTTTTAAAGATTAAGAAAACTATGTCAGAGGTGTTAATTGCGGACTGGAAGTATTTTGTTTGCCCTTTTGTTATTGGGCTGGTCCTTGGTGCCGGCATCATCCCGCGTATGATGTTGGTGAGCATTAAGAGCGACTGGGCTCGAAAGCCCGGACAAATGTTGAGTAAAGGATATTCGGCAGTGCAGATTGCCGGATTGTCGTTATTCCCTGTTCTGCTGTTGACTTTATGTGTATCGTTTCTTCTTACAGTGCCTTTTGACGGCACTTCTTATTCAAAGGCAGCCTACCACATGGTGCCAAGAATGTTGCAGTTGATAGCAGGAGCTGCTGTTCTCTTCACCGCAGGATTGAAATACGACATGAACGGACTGTCGTCGTTGCTGCGTCTTTTTGCAATAATCACAGCTTCAGCGCTTTTTCCTCTGACTGGCATTTGCATTACCGATCTTCATGGAATCTTCGGTATAAACGAAATCCCAATGTGGATGGGCGTCATTCTCACTACACTTCTTGCTGTTGCCATCGTCGAGATGTTTAAGTTGCTCGACGGAATGAACGGACTTGCAAGTGGCATGGCAGTGGCAGTGCTTATCGCTTTCCTGCCGATTTTCTCAGGTTCCTACATTATCACCCCGGCGGTTGTCGTCGCAAGTACACTCGGTGTAGTGTTGCCTTTCTGGTTTATGAAACTCATCAATAAGGATTGGGCGAAGGCAATGATGGGCAACTCCGGCTCGTATGTTGTCGGCTATATCGTCGCTTATGTGTTCATCTATGCCTTCAGTCGCTCCGGAACTGTCTATCCTGCCGGAACAGATATAGTGGCAATGGCGGCTTTAGCGCTTCCTGCTCTTGATACGGTGCGTGTGTTGGGTAGCCGTGCTCGTGATGGACGAAGTCTGCTTATGCCTGATCGTAACCAGCTGAACTTTAAAGTGTTGCGTACCGGAATGCCTCGACTATTCACAGTGCCTCTTCTTATGTTCATCGTTCTGTGCTTTACATCGGTAACGATGCTTATGGTAGGAATGAAGATGGACAGAAACATAATCATTGTCGTTGGTGTCATGCTGTGGATATTCACAGAGCTGATGATGAATTTTTTTATCCGTCGTAAGGAACGCAACGAACACCAAAGCGAGTGGAATAAGATATACGGAGAGGATGTATGGAATGCCAATATCCCTTACGAGCAGCTTGAGGAAAAGCGTCGTGTGTTCGGAACTATGGGACTTCCGGAGCAATATATCGAAGGGCAGCAGGACGATTTCATATCTGATGGCATGAATATCATGGAGAAAACACTGAAACGTCTGACGGATATCATCATCTCGGTAGTAATGATGGTGGTATTCTCGCCGTTTTATCTATTGAGTTATATGCTCATAAAGCTCGATGACGGAGGTCCTGCAATATACAAACAAGAGCGCATAGGACGTTTTGGTCAGCCGTTCCGTATATATAAATTCCGCTCTATGCGTATTGATGCAGAGCAAGGAAAGCCACAGCTAAGCCATTCCTGTGGCGATGGCGATCCGCGTCTGACGAAGATAGGAAGTTTTCTTCGCGCACATCATCTTGATGAATTGCCGCAGTTATGGAATGTGTTCGTAGGTGACATGTCGTTCATTGGTTATCGTCCCGAGCGTCAGTTCTTCATCGATAAGATAATGAAGCATGACCCACGCTATGCTTTCCTTTATCAGATTCGTCCGGGAGTGACGTCGTATGCAACACTTTACAATGGCTATACAGACACGATGGAAAAGATGCTGCGACGCTTAGAGCTCGATCTCTACTATCTCCGACATCGCTCATGGTGGATGGATACAAAGATATTGTTCCTTACTTTCACAAGTATTATCTTCGGAAAGAAATTCTAATAAACTCATTTATAACAGTAAAATATCAGGATACATGAAAATTTTATTATGTGGTGGTGCAGGCTATATTGGAAGTCATACACTTATCGAATTGCACAAAGCTGGTCATGAAGTGGTAGTTGTCGACAATCTCTACAATAGTCAGAAAGAGGCTCTTGTACGTGTATCAGAGATACTCGGAGGCGTTGACATTCCTTTCTACGAAGTGGATATCCGCGACCGTCAGGGGCTTACTAAGGTGTTTGAGGATAATCATATTGATGCAGTCATACACTTTGCCGGTCTGAAAGCAGTTGGCGAGAGCTGTGAGAAACCGCTCGAGTACTATGAAAATAACATGAATGGCACATTTGTGCTTCTTGATGTCATGCGCAATCACGGCTGTAAGAACATTATCTTCTCAAGTTCTGCTACTGTATATGGTGACCCTGCAATCATTCCTATAACCGAGGAGTGTCCGAAGGGACAGTGTACAAACCCTTATGGTTGGACTAAGTCAATGCTTGAGCAGGTCCTTATGGATGTCCAGAAGGCTGATCCGGAGTGGAACATCGTACTTCTGCGTTACTTTAATCCTATAGGTGCTCATGAGAGCGGACGCATCGGCGAGAACCCTAACGGTATTCCAAACAATCTCATGCCATATATTACGCAGACAGCAATCGGCATCCGTAAGGAGTTGGGAGTGTTCGGAGATGATTACGATACACCTGACGGCACAGGCGTCCGCGACTATATCCATGTCGTAGACCTTGCCTGCGGTCATGTCTGTGCGCTGAAAGCTATTCGGGAAAAGAAAGGTCTGACGATATATAACCTCGGTACGGGTCATGGCTATTCGGTGCTCGACGTAGTGAAGGCCTTTGAGAAGGCTAACGGCTTAAAGGTTCCTTATAGCATAAAACCACGTCGTTCGGGCGATATCGCCAGTTGCTATTGCAATCCTGCAAAGGCTAAGGAAGAGTTAGGATGGGAGGCACGATTCGGCATAGAGGAAATGTGTCGTGACTCATGGAACTTCCAGAAGAACAATCCTAAAGGCTACGATAAATAAAGAAAGGACTTGCTGTGCAGCAAGTCCTTTAATGTTCTTAATAAAGTAATGATTCTATGTAGAATCAATAAAATCTATATTGTCTTTTAGAAACTCTTATTCTCCGCGACGCTTGTCTTTGATTTTCTGTATCTGCACTTTCATTGCATCTACGCAGAGGTCTATTCCCTCTTCGAAAGTGTCGCATATCTTCTCAACGCGGAGTGTTGTTCCCATTGCAGGCAATGACAATACTGTCTCTTTGTTGTTTGCTGTCTGTGGTTTCACTACTTTGAGCTGAACATCAATGTGTTCCGCTCCCTCAATGTGCTTAGTCAACTTTGAAACCTTCTTCTCGATGTAGGATTCAAGTTTCTCTGATGCATCAAAATGCAAGGCTTTAATGTTAATGTCCATACTTACCTCCAATTTTATTTCCGTCCTGATGCTTTTTGAGAGTTTTACCCTTTCTTCTGTCGTTTATATGACAGGCATCGGGACATCTTGTTAATAAGAATTGATATCAATAGCAAATATATAGTATTCTTTTCAATTACGCAAATAAAACGAAACTTTTTTCGTTTTATTTTTTCGATAACGAATATGCCGGTTTCTTAATACGAAGTTTCGGTGTTTAGCGGTTGCACTTTAAAGACGATACGGAAGGAGCCATTATTGAAACTGGTGCTCGTTATGTGGAAATGTCCTATATCTCTTGTTGAACTGACATGTGTGCCGATACATGGGCAAACATCGTATTCGCCAATACGTACAAGGCGCAGCGTCTCACTGACATCATCGGGCAGTTTGTCGAGTTTCACTCCGTCAGGTATGTTGTCGCGGTCAACAAACTCGTAGGTCACGGGCAGATTCTTGGCTATAAGCTCGTTTATGATGCGTTCAATGTCAGCAATCTGCTTCTCCGTGGGGCAATGCTTGAGTTCGTAGTTTATCTTTGACTTCTTGCGTTCTATATGTGCGTTTTTGGAACGTTCGCAGCCGAACAGACGAATCATTGTCTGATTCAGTAGATGCTCGGCGGTATGTGCCGGTGGATATTCAGCTTTGTTGTGTTCGTTGAGTATTGTTTCCATTTATATCTTCTTCTCGAAATGTTGATAATCCTTGACGCTTCTCCATGCTCCTCCCCAGGTGAATCCATGCTTTACGAACAGCTTGTAGCAGAGGTCGTCGCGGGTTATTATATGAGCTTTGCCTGAGTTGCGTATTATATATTGACGTGCTTCCTTCGTGTCAGGCTGTATACTTGTCAGCCGTCCTTCCTTGTTTGTACGTACGCATGGATTCTGCAAAGGGTTGATGTCTATTGCCATTCCTTGTGAGTGAGCAGAAAGACGTGTTGAACCAGACACCGTCCTGTAGCAGAAACATGATGTGTTGTTGTCTCTCATGGATGCTTCGTCATCGGCATTATATTCATCGATAAGCATCATTCGTGCTATAGGATAACGACTCTCGTATAGTTTCTGGAATATGGCAAGCATATCATCGGCAATAGCTTTGTTGCATACAAGTTCGCCGACCTTTGTCTCGCCTTTGAAGTTGATGTGCAGGACTTGCAGGTAGCGGAGGTCAGTGCGTCTTATTTTACACTCTTTAGGATATGAACCGCCTTTCTTCATTCTTGCAAAAACAGTATCGTCAATGTCGCTTATTGAGAAGAATCTCCCTATGCCATTGACTTTTATGGAGTCGTCGACAACGGTCTGTCCTGCTTTTCTCTGTGCCGTCATTGGCACAAAAAGCATAAACAGCGCTGTTATTGCTATTATATATTTTTTCATTCTTGTCCGTTTACTTTGTCAGTCTCACCGCTACAAATATACGAAAAATAATCTGGTTTTCCAATTTAAGGCATGATAAAGGCTTTCATGTGGACGATTTTCGGGAAAAGTATGTATTTCTTTGCTAAGTCAGAATATTGTCGTAACACGATAAAAGCACCTCAGCTCAGGATAAACATTGCACAAAACAACCGGTACGCGCAAGCCGTAGGTGTGTGATTTCTCACGTTCCGAAAGCCCACCAAAAACAATACGACAGGTGTTGTGACATGATTGCAAAGACAGAATGCGATAAATCACTCCCCTTTGATGTATGCGAATAAATTTAACAAAAGGGCTGTTCTACCCATGCATACAGCCAATATTTGCCGGCACATTGTCTTTCGGTGACAAAAAACGCTTATTTTTGGCATTACATGAAAGATATTGATAATCAGAGCGATAAACAATTTTAATGCCGATAAAAATAGGTGTCAATTTCAAGAACCGCCGTTTCTTAAGTCTAATTCCTACGTTTCTTGCCGCTAAAACCGCTCTTTTCAACATCAATAACCGCCGCTTTTTGAGCTAAAAAGCACGGAATGACGCTGTTTTCAGCTCTTGGCGGTTCTCGAAGATGTGGTCTTATGCTATGCAGACTTGGCAAATCGTTGTTCTAAGTTTTCTATTTAGCTAAAAATCGCGACGGTAATTTTTTTTGACTATACATCAAGTTCAGGATAAAACATATATAACAGTTACAAGATATTCTTTCCCTGAACTCGCGTATAAAAGTGCAGACACCTTTTATATTGACATTGATAATGTGATTGAAGAAAATGTGAGATCCGCGTAAATTCATATCCGCAATGATGTTGTTGCTGCTTCTTTAACCCGAATCGGTCATTAGACTCCTTGATTGATTTTGTTCGATTGTTGAGCAGATGTGCTGACATTTCATCGAAAGCGTAGCGGGCTACGGCGAGATGAAATGGCAGCGCAGATGCCGGCAAGCGGACTAAAGCAGTAAGGAAGCATGACGGTAATAACAAATCTAAGCAAATGCGGTCTAATTACCGATTAGGGTTTAAGGCATGACGACGCTTTGCGTTCTTAGATGCGGAGACCTGTTAGAGCATTGGCTGACTGCTCCTGTTGCCATTGCGAAGGCACTCGTCCGATTCTTTGAGTTATTCGTGTACAAACAGGGAAATGTGCGGATGTCGTTGAATAAAGATTTTACATTCTCGGATATAAGGAAGTTGGTAGGGTAGGAAAGTGCCATAGCACGTTTCAGTAGGCTTTTTCCATAACCTACATCACTAAATCTTTGATTTAAATGGTTAATGATATTTAAACATTAGGATTCTGCTGTTTTTTTTAGTAAATTTGCGGAACATTACTCATTACGGCATTTTTGTGCCGCTCTTTTATGTGAACTATAAGTTCATGCACTATGGTTAAGAAAAGGAAAAAGCAAAAAAAACATCGTGGTTTGCAGGCTGTAACGCTTTGCATCAGTACGGCAATGGTACTTGTGCTGCTTGGTATGGTTGTATTCAGTGTGCTCACTGCCCGCAACCTTTCAGAGTATATCAGAGAGAATTTCGTCGTAACACTCACTCTTGAGGATGATATGACGAAGCCGGAGACGCAAATACTGACAAAAGCGCTCGATAAAAAAGCATATATAAAAAGCCTTGAATACATCAGCAAGGAATCTGCCTTGAAGGAGCAGACCAAGGCAATGGGCACAGACCCGACGGAGTTTATCGACACAAATCCGTTCATGGCATCGATAGAAATATATCTTTATGGCGACTATGCAAACAGCGACTCTCTGCGCTGGATACATAAGGAGCTTCAGAAATACCCTAAGATTTCAGGCATAACCTATCAGCGCGATCTTATGGACAGCGTTAATGACAATCTGCGTCGCGTAAATATCGCACTGCTTGTCCTTGCAATGCTTCTGACATTCGTGTCGTTTACACTTATCAACAACACCGTACGCTTAGGAATCTATGCCCGTCGGTTCAATATCCATACGATGAAACTCGTCGGTGCTTCATGGGCATTCATCCGCCGTCCGTTCATCCGTCAGGGGGTAGGCATAGGTCTTATTGCCGCAATCATTGCCGACCTTGCTCTTGCAGGAGGTCTTTTTGCTTTGTACAACTACGAGCCGAATATGCTTGAAGTCATCACTTGGGAGGTTATGGCAGCCACTGGAATATCAGTATTCCTGTTCGGACTGTTCATCACATGGATTTGTACTTACATCTCTGTCAACAAGTTTCTGAAGATGAAAGCAGGTCATTTGTATAAGATATAGCACTGCTGTTCTGCTTCATACCATTTGCAGACGGCTGACAAATTTCACGATAAAGGAAAAAAGAACATAAAAAATGGATAAGAAAAATTTTGCTTTTGATAAGACGAACTTTATACTTCTCGCATTGGGAATGTGTGTTGTTGTACTTGGTTTTATACTTATGAGTGGAGGTAAGTCCACATACGAGGCTTTTGATCCCTCAATTTTTAATGCCACGCGTACAAAGATTGCCCCGATGATATGCTTTATCGGGTTTATGTCGATTATCGTGGCTATCATACGTAAGCCAAAGGACATTGACGAAAAGAAAGACTGAACAGACTAATTAAAATAGTTTTCATATTACATGGATTGGTTACAAGCGCTCATCCTTGGCTTAGTGCAGGGATTGACAGAATATCTTCCTGTTTCAAGTTCCGGACATCTTGAGATAGGAAAAGTACTCTTAGGTCCTGAGGCAGAAGCCGGCGGACTGACATTCGACATCGTTGTACACGTTGCCACGGTGCTTTCCACACTCGTTATTCTATGGAAGGAAATAAGCTGGATCTTCAAGGGGCTGTTCAAGTTTCAGTGGAATGACGAGACACGCTATGCCTCTGCAATCGTCATATCAATGATTCCGATAGGAATTGTAGGTTTGTTCTTCAAGGACTCTGTAGAGGCTTTATACGCGAATAATGTCCTTTTCGTCGTTGGAGCATGTCTGCTTATAACAGCAGCACTACACTTTCTTACACATTTCTTCCCTAACGGATTTGTCAGCAAACCAAAGGAGAACGTGTCTTTTCTCGATGCTTTCATCATCGGAATAGCACAGGCTTTAGCCGTATTGCCAGGTCTCAGTCGCTCAGGAAGCACCATTTCCACAGGACTTCTGCTTGGCAACGACCGCAATAAACTTGCGCAGTTCTCTTTCCTTATGGTCATACCGCCCATTCTCGGCGCAGCACTTGTTGATGCAAAGCATATCTTTGCTCCGTCAGCCGAGTATCTTGCTACGCATGCAGCCGAAGCTACTGTCCCTACGACATCGTTGATTGTCGGTTTCATTGCTGCGTTTTTGTCAGGTTGTGTGGCTTGTAAATGGATGATTTCCCTCGTTAAGAGATGCAAGTTCATTTACTTTGCTGTCTACTGTGCTGTACTTGGCGTATTAGCTTTATATTTCGCTTAATCCGGATTTTATGTTGAATTTCAGAGAAGGCGAGGTCATTTGCATCAACAAACCATATAAGGTATCCAGTTTCGGCGCATTGGCGTTTGTCAGGACACGTATATCGAGAGCACTTGGCATAAAGCGAGTGAAGATAGGGCACGCCGGTACTCTCGACCCACTTGCCACCGGAGTACTCGTACTCTGCACGGGCAAGGCAACAAAGCGTATCGACGAGTTCATGCAGCACGACAAGGAATATACCGCTACACTGCAGTTCGGTGCCACAACAGCCTCGTTCGACATGGAGCATCCGGAGAGCGAATGGTTCGAAAAAGACCATATCACAGAAAATGGTTTGCGTGAAGAACTGAAAAAGTTTGTCGGCAATATAAAACAGGTGCCGCCTGTCTATTCTGCTTGCAACGTCAATGGAAAACGTGCCTACCAGCTGGCACGCAAAGACCGTGAGGTAGAATTAAAAGCGAAGCCGGTACGTATAGAGGAGATAGAACTGCTTGAGTTCGATGACGAGAAGAAGGCAGCGCGTATTCGTGTCGTATGTGGTAAAGGTACATACATACGTGCACTTGCTCGAGACATTGGCGAGGCAATGCACTCCGGAGCCTATCTGACACAGCTCTGTCGCACAAAAGCCGGCAGTTTTTCATTGGACGACTGTCTGACATACGACGATTTCGATGCGTGGCTCGAGAGCCAGGACATTGCCCCTTGGGAGGAATAGGTTACTGATATTATATAGGAAAAAGGAAATTACAATATAGATGAAATTATCACAGTTTAAGTTTGCTCTGCCAAAGACACAGGTAGCTCTTTATCCTCATGGTGTTGAGCGAGAGTTTAAGAATGAAGACGGTACAATCGAAAAGTATCGTCTTACCAATCGTGACGAGGCTCGAATGATGGTTATCCACAAGAAATCAGGCACCATTGATATGTTCCGCAAGGATGAAAACGGTAAGCCTGTAGATGGTGAGTTCATTCAGTTCAAGGAAATAATCAATTATTTTGACGAAGAAGACACCTTTATCTTTAACGACACCCGTGTTTTTCCTGCACGCCTGTATGGTACCAAGGAGAAGACCGACGCCAAAATAGAGGTGTTCCTGCTTCGTGAGCTCAACGCAGAGATGCGCTTGTGGGATGTTCTCGTGGAGCCGGCTCGTAAGATACGTATCGGCAACAAGCTTTTCTTCGACGATTCAAGCACAATGGTTGCAGAGGTTATTGACAACACTACTTCACGTGGTCGCACACTGCGATTCCTTTATGATTGCCCTCACGAGGAGTTCAAACGCGAGCTTTACGCCCTTGGCGAAGCGCCGCTGCCACATTATATACTTGACGAACGCGAGAATCATCATGCTACGGAGGACGATTTAGACGAGTTCCAGACCGTCTATGCCAAGAACGAAGGTGCAGTGACAGCCCCTGCTACGGGTCTGCATTTCAGCCGTGCGCTGATGAAGCGTCTTGAGATAAAAGGCATTAATATTGCAAACATCACTCTCCATTGCGGACTCGGCAATTTCAATCCTATCGAGGTTGAGGATCTGACAAAGCACAAGATGGATTCTGAGCAGATGATAATAACAAAGGAAGCTTGCGACATCGTGAACCGCACTAAGGCTGACGGTCATCGTATTCTCGCCGTGGGAGCAAGTGTTGCCAAGGCTACAGAGACTGCTGTCGGTACTGACGGAAGGCTTAAGGAGTTTGACGGATGGACCAACAAGTTCATATTCCCTCCCTACGACTTCGGACTGGCTGATAATATGCTCGTCAACTTCTATCACTCTGAGTCGGTCATGCTCATGCAGACCTGTGCTTTCGGTGGCTACGACATCGTTATGGAAGCCTACGACCTTGCTGTAAAGAACGGCTATCAGTTCGGCTGTTTCGGAGATGCTCTGTTGATTCTGAATGACTAATTCCTGTTCTTCACGTCCTGACAACGACGTCGTGGAGGTCTTTCTCGCGCTTGGGTCGAACCTTGGCGACCGGCGGGCAAACCTCGAAAAGGCAATATCCCTTATTGAAGAAAGGGTAGGCAAGGTGTGCCATGTGTCGTCATTCCTTGAGACCGAGCCGTGGGGATTCCAGTCGGACAACTCTTTTGTCAATGCCTGCATCAAAGTGGAGACATCTCTCTCACCACGCGCATTGATACTACAAACACAGCAGATAGAGCGCGACATGGGCAGAAAGCAAAAAAGCACAGATGGGAAATATCATGACCGGATTATCGATATAGATATCTTGCTATATGGTGACATCAGTGTTGATGAGCCAGGACTTAAGATACCGCACCCTCTGATGGAAGAGCGCGACTTCGTCATGATACCATTACAGGAGATACGAAAATGAAAAAACTCTGTTGCTTTCTCGTCTTTGCTTTGGCGCCATTAATCTCATTGGGGCAGGATGTCGTCGCAACATATAACATATCGCAGATTTCCAGCTATCTGAAAGTGAACCGTATAGGTGATGCCACTTTCTCGGAGATAAAGCAGAACATAGACTCCCTGCGTGAGAAATACCATTCTGCCGATTTTGTCATCGACTTCCTCGATGCCCGTGGCGACTACGGACTTGCTGCCGTGGCACTGGCAGACAGCCTTTCGATGCTTGATTTCAGAATGGCATTCATCGTCGGAAAACAGACCGAAGGGGCTGCCGAGCAGGTAGCGATGTTCCTACGTAATGCAGGTCGGTGCATCATTGCAGGCGATGTGACAAAGGGAGAACTTGTTCCTGACATTCATCTTACGACGAACAACGAATATCAGACAGCATGGTACGACAGTATTCAGTCGTCTCATATCATCGAGAAGACTATCCGTGAGTATACCCGTAAGACAGATGTCAAGGCGAAATATCACGACGCCCGCAAACTCCTCGACAACTTCGGAGAGAATGGCGAGCTTATAGATCTTCTTAACGCAATGGCTGAACGCGAAGGTATTCGAAAAAACGATAATGCTTTCTATTACAGCGGCTATATGGTAGTGTCGCTGATGCGTGCTGAATTGCTCAGGGAAGTCTATCCTGAGGCAAGGGATTTCTATCAGAAAGCCCTCAATGTTCCAGTTCAGCAAGCCATACAAAGTGCTGTTGGTGTGATGGAAAGTTCACACTATCGAGAACTGACCCGCTAGCGGAAATGATATGTAAACAAAATTCAGACGGTTTTTTCCTGTCGTTTTTGATAATGAAAAAATAACGTCTTTCTAATCGGTTGATTTACAGGCTGATATAAGAATCGTTGTTTCTTGGTTCAAGAACCGCCGTTTCTTGACGCTAAAACCGCCCTTTCTTGGACCTCATTCCTGCGCTTCTTGAACCAAGAAACGGCGCTTTTAGAAACAATAAAAATAGTGTAAAGATTATTCTTATATTGAATGTTCCTTGCAGAACCCCCTTATTTGTCGAGAAAAACCTTTATCCGCTCAAGATTCTTCAACCCGAGCTCACGACCGAGATTATATATGTGACGCATCTTGTCGGGCTTCATTTCCAATCGTCCGATAGGCAGAGCCTCGTCAGGACAGACCACAAGTGTATTGCCAAGCTGCTGTTGTAGGCTGATATAGTCAAGTTGTGCGTTATACATCAGGTGACGACGCCTCATGGCTTCCTTTATTTTCGGTGTCTTTCGGCAGAAAATATTAAATAGCGGCATCAGCTTTGTCTTCTTTTTGCGGTATCCGATAGGTTGTGTGAGTATGACCAGATTGCGCTCATAACCTATGCTCTGGAAGTACTCTAAAGGAATGGAGTTGGCTATTCCGCCGTCAAGATACCTTCGTCCGCCGATGCTCACCGGTCGTGAGACAATAGGCATGGAGGCAGAGGCACGCATCCACTCAAGTGCCTCATAGTTGATTTTCGGCAGTTGCTTCACAAAATATTCGCCGCTATCGACATCAGTGCATACGGCATAAAATTCCATTGGATTAGCCTCGTAGGCAGCAATGTCGAAGATATCGTGTTGGAATGGCAGTACATGATAACTGTATTCGCCACCGACAATGTCGCCTGTGGTTATCCATGAACGAAGACTGACATACCGCCAGTCGTTGCTATGATTGATGTTATACCGTAGTGCACGGCGTGCCTGACGTGATTTGAAATTGCTTCCTATAGTGGCGCCGGCTGATACTCCTATCGTTCCGTCGAACTCAATGCCGTTCTCGAGCAACACGTCGAAAACGCCTTCAGAGAATAACGACCGCATGCCCCCTCCTTCTAAAACAAGTCCGTTTTTCATTGTTTATGTGAGCTTTATTGCAAAGTTACGGAAAATATTCTGTACGCACAATACAGTTGTGGTTTTTTTTTTATAACTTTGCAACACCGTAAGAAGAAAAATCGTACATATGAATACATTAAAGAATCTATTGAGCAAATATGGTTTTGACATTGCCGTGATAGCTTTGTTTGCAGTCATCTCATTCGCTTACTTCATGCCCGCCGACATTGAAGGCAGAATACTCTATCGTCATGACTCCTCTGCAGGTCGCGGAGCAGGTCAGGAGCAGCAGCTCTACCTTGAGCAGACCGGCGAACGCACACGATGGACAAACTCTACGTTCAGCGGTATGCCGACCTATCAGACAGCACCAAGCTATGGCTCTACTGATATATTGGCAAAGGTGATGGATGCATATCACCTGTGGCTACCGGAGAATGTGTGGTATGTGTTTGCCTATCTGCTTGGCTTCTATATTCTTCTTCGTGCCTTCGACTTCCGTAAGGAGCTGGCTGCTCTGGGTTCGATCATATGGGCGTTCTCGAGCTATTTCTTCATTATCATCGCTGCCGGACATATATGGAAAGTCATGGCGCTGGCATATCTGCCGCCTATGATTGCCGGCGTTGTATATTCCTACCGTGGAAAGTATCTGCGAGGGTTCATTCTTACTGCCGTATTCGCTGCCTTTGAAGTGAAGGCAAACCATGTGCAGATGACATATTACTTCCTTTTTGTCATCGTGCTGATGATTCTCGCTTATCTTGAAGATGCCATACGTAATAAACGACTGGCACATTTCGGCAAGGCCACGGCGGTATGTGCCGCAGGTGCAGCGCTTGGTATAAGTATCAATATATCTACCCTTTATCACACATGGCAGTACGGCAAGGAGAGTATGCGCGGCGCAAACGAGTTGGTGAAGAAGAATGCTGTAAACCAGACCTCGAGCGGACTTGACCGCGATTACATAACACAGTGGAGTTACGGCATAGACGAGACATGGACACTGTTGGTGCCAAACACCAAAGGTGGAGCCTCAATGCCGCTCACAGAGAGTGTGAAAGCTATGGAGAAAGCCTCGCCGGATTTTATGGGCATCTATAGCCAGCTCGGTCAGTACTGGGGCGATCAGCCGGGGACAAGTGGCCCGGTCTATGTTGGTGCCTTTGTGGTGATGCTCTTCATCCTAGCTTTGTTCATAGTGAAAGGACCGATGAAATGGGCTTTGCTCGGTGCCACCATCCTGTCGATACTGCTCTCGTGGGGTAGGAACTTTATGGGAATGACCGATTTCTTCTTGGATTACGTGCCGATGTATGCCAAGTTCCGTACCGTGGCATCAATACTCGTGATAGCAGAATTTACCATCCCTCTGCTTGCAATGCTGGCATTGAAAGTGATTGTTGATGACCCTGCAGTGCTGAAGCGTAAGTTCAGGTGGGTGTTGACAAGCTATGCCTTGACAGCCGGAGTATGCGTTCTCTTCGCTGTGATGCCTACAGTGTTCTTCTCTGACTTTACTTCTATAGCAGAACGTAATGCCATACAGAATATTCCTTCTGAATATATCGCACCGCTGATGAGCAATCTCAACGAGATGCGTCAAGCCGTTTTCACAACTGACTGCTGGCGTTCGTTCTTCATAATAACGCTTGGAGTGGCGCTCATATGGGCTTTCTATGCCAGGAAACTCAGCGCACGGACTTCAGTGGCACTCATTACATTGCTCTGTCTGGTGGATATGTGGCAGGTGAATAAGCGTTATCTCTACGACGATATGTTTGTGGAGAAGAGTCAGCGCGAACAGGATCAGCCAATGACCGAGACCGATAAGCAGATTCTGCAGGACAAGACCCTTGACTACCGTGTGCTGAATTTTGCAACCAGCACCTTCAATGATAATACCACAAGCTACTATCATAAGTCTATCGGAGGTTATCACCCTGCAAAGCTAAAGCGCTATCAGGACATGATAGAATACTATATCCAGCCGGAGATGGACCAGATAAGAGATGCTGTGATAAAAGCCCAGGGCGACATGACAAAGATAAACGGCGACAGCATCTTCCCCGTGCTCAACGCTCTGAACACCCGTTACTTCATCTTCCCGCTGCAGCAGGGGCATACCGTTCCGCTGCGCAATCCGTATACTTACGGCAATGCGTGGCTCGTAGATAATATTAAGTATGTAGCCAACGCTAACGAGGAGATAGAAGAAATAAAAGGTATGAAGCTCCGCCATGAGGCTGTTGCCGATAAGAAATTTGAGGCAGTGCTTGGCACGGCTGTCGTGCAGGACCAGACAAGTGTCGTGATGCTGAAAGAATATAAGCCAAATGAACTCACATACGAGGTGAACTCCGGCAAGGGTGGAGTAGTGGTCTTCTCTGAAATCTACTATCCCGGGTGGACAGCAACGGTCGATGGAAAGAAAGCAGAACTCGGTCGTGTGGATTATATCCTGCGTGCGCTGAACGTCAAACAGGGGAAACACGATATAGTGCTCACCTTCAAGCCACAGTCGATAAATCGTACAGAGACTATAGCATATGTGTCTTACATCCTTTTGATACTGTCTATCATCGGTGGTGTGGTGTTCGATATGCGTAGGAAAGGCAAGAAATAAATTCTCGCAATGGAGTTTCGTACAAAAGTAGAGATACTGCCATCGGTGACGAAAATTGCTCCTTGTGAGCGTATGCTCTTCGTTGGAAGCTGTTTCGCCGATAATATCGGCAAGCGCTTTCAGGAGGAGAAGTTTCGTGCCGTGGTCAATCCTTTCGGAGTGATGTATAACCCTGTAAGCATCTGGCATACTGTGTCAAGAAGCAAGGAGTACATCAGTGGCAGCGAACCGCTTGTTGCTGTATTCACATTAGGCACGAATCATGTTTATAGAGAGAAAGCGACAGGCGACATTGTCGATAACTGTCAAAAGCGTCCTGCGGCGCTCTTTCAGGAAGAAGAGCTTACTGTTGACGAGTGCTTCGATACGCTGAAACGCTCTGTTGAGCACCTTATCAATATGTATGGCGAGGCAACGAAGGTCATATTGACGCTCAGTCCTATACGTTATCGTAAGTACGGATATCATGAGTCGCAGCTTTCCAAAGCTACACTCCTCCTTGCTGCCGACAGGCTCGTGAAGGAAATGCCATCGGCGGTCAGCTATTTCCCTGCTTACGAGATAATGAACGATGAGTTGCGCGACTACCGTTTCTATCAGCCTGACATGCTTCATCCGAGTGCGCAGGCTGTAGAATATATTTATGAACGCTTCGCCGAGACATGGTTCTCTGACGAAACACGATTGTTTATTTCTGAATGGCGACCAATCAAGGAGGCTCTCGGTCACCGTCCTCTTAATCCCGATAGCGACGAATATCGTCGTTTTCAGGAACAGACAAAGATGAAAGCTGAGGCTCTAAAAGTAAAGTACGGTAATCTGGAACTGTGATTCCGGATGCAGAACTGTCAAATTATTCAGATATGAATTACTCTATTGATAAAATTACAACTATTATCGGTGCTCAACGCCATGGTGACGCTGATGCTAATATTCAAGTCTTGCTCACCGACTCACGCTCGTTGTGTTTCCCGGAAGAGACACTGTTCTTCGCCATAAAGACAAACAAGGGCAATGGCGCCACATATATACCTTATCTTATAGACCGTGGGGTAAGGAACTTCGTCGTTGAAAATGTACCTGACGATGTGCAGCACGAGGATGTGAATTTCCTCGTCGTGTCCTCGCCGATAAATGCGCTTCAGCTGTTAGCGGAGCATCATCGTAATGCTTTTGACCTTCCTATAATAGGAATCACAGGCTCGAACGGTAAAACTATCGTAAAGGAATGGATCTATCAGCTCATCAGTGGTGATAATGTTGTGACGCGCAGTCCACGCAGCTATAACTCGCAGATAGGTGTTCCTCTGTCCGTGTGGTTGCTAGACAAGGAGAGCGAGGTCGGACTCTTCGAGGCAGGAATAAGTCAGCCGGGCGAAATGGAGACACTAAGAAACATCATAAAACCAACTATAGGAGTGTTCACATATCTTGGTGACGCCCACCAGGAGAACTTTGCCTCTCTGCAGCAGAAGTGTACGGAGAAGATGCAACTCTTCAAAGATGCCGGTCTTATTATATGTTCTGTCGACGACCTTGTGGTGCGTCGCGGATTGGCAGATGCTCATCTGAATGGCGAGGTTGTCAGTTGGTCGAAAAAGGATCCGTCTGCACGTTTCTTTGTTTCGTCTGTAAGGAAAGGAACGGATATGACAACTATCGACTATGAATACAAACGTCGCATAGTGGCTGTTGAGGATAAAGAACCACAGATTGAGACTATAAAAGGTTCATACCAGATTCCGTTTATAAGCGATTCGGCAGTCGATAACTCCATATCATGTGCCGTTACAGTACTCCAGTTAGGACTCACAACAGTGCAGATCGCTGAGCGTATGCCACTGCTGGAGCCTGTAGGAATGCGTCTTGAGGTGAACGAAGGACGCCGTGGCATAACGCTTATCAATGACTCTTACAACAGCGATATAAACTCTCTTACCATAGCACTCGACTTTATGCACCGTCGTCCGGACCATAATGAACGCCGGCGTGTGCTTATACTGAGTGATATACTGCAGTCGGGAATACCGAAGGAGCGTCTGTATAGCGATGTCAACGAGCTTGTTAAAGCCAATGAGGTGGAGAAACTCATCGGTATTGGCGATGATATGTGTGAGGCAGCACCGCTGTTTGAGCTCACTGACAAGGAATTCTATCATACTGTTGCGGCATTTATCGCAAGCAATACATTCCGCGAACTGCGTGATGTGGTTATACTTCTGAAGGGAGCACGCCGCTTCGGTTTCGAACAGATACAGGAACTGTTGGTAGAGAAAGTACACGAGACGACCCTTGAGGTAAACCTTTCGGCAGTCGTTGCAAACCTGAATTACTATCGCTCTTTTATGAAGCCTGAGACCAAACTCGTCTGTATGATTAAGGCTGACGGCTACGGAGCGGGGGCAGTTGAGATTGCAAAGACATTGCAGGACCACCGTGTCGACTATCTCGCAGTGGCAGTTGCCGACGAGGGTGTGGAGCTCCGACGTAATGGTATCACGCAGAATATAATCATAATGAACCCGGAGATGTCGTCGTTTAAGACGTTGTTCGATTATGACCTCGAACCGGAGATTTACTCCTTCCGTCTGCTTGATGCGCTCATAAAGGCTGCCAAGAAAGAGGGAATGAGCCATTTCCCTTGTCATATCAAGCTCGATACCGGTATGCATCGACTGGGATTCCATCCTGAAAAGGATATCGATGAACTCATTGCACGTCTGAAGGAACAGGACGAAGTGGTGCCACGTTCGGTGTTCAGTCATTTTGTTGGCTCTGACAGCGACGACTTTGACGCCTTCTCAGCTGAACAATTCAGACTCTTCGACGATGGAAGCCGGAAACTGACAGACGCTTATCCTCACAAGATTCTACGACATATATGTAACTCTGCCGGTATAGAACATTTCCCGGAACGACATCTTGATATGTGCCGACTGGGTTTGGGATTGTACGGAATAAACCCTCGCAACAATGCTGTTATAAATAATGTGGCGACACTAAAGACGACTATTCTTCAGATTCGCCCCGTTATGGCAGGCGACAGCATAGGTTACAGCCGACGGACAATACTGGAACACGACGGAATGATTGCAGCAATACCTATAGGATATGCTGACGGATTGAACCGTAAACTCGGTAATAGAAACGGTTATTGCCTTGTCAATGGGCAGAAAGCGGAGTATGTCGGTAATATATGTATGGATGTATGTATGATTGATGTGACAGGCATTGACTGCCAAGAAGGCGACACGGTAGAGATTTTCGGTGACGATCTGCCCGTTACAGTCCTCAGCGACAAACTCGATACAATACCGTATGAGGTGCTTACAGGCATATCCAATCGTGTGAAGAAAGTGTATTTTGAAGAATAATAATAAATGGAACTTGATAATATGAACAGAGAAATAATTGAGCAGCGCCCCGATATTGTGGAATGTGATGTTGTGCGTTTTCAGAACAATAAAGAAAAGTGGGTTGCATTCGTAGGCTTGATCGACGGTCGGCCTTATGAGATTTTCACCGGTCTGCAGGACGACGATGAAGGTATCGTGCTGCCAAAGAATGTTATGACAGGTAAGATTATCCGCTGTACTAACCCTGATGGCTCTCATCGTTATGACTTCCAGTTTGAGAACAAACGAGGCTACAAGACTACAGTGGAGGGACTTTCCGAGAAATTCAATCCAGAGTATTGGAACTATGCAAAGCTCATCTCCGGCGTACTGCGCTATGGTATGCCTATTGAGCATGTCATCAGACTGGTTTCGTCCATGCAGCTTAGAGATGAGAGTATTAACAATTGGAATCAGGGAGTTGTACGTGCATTGAAGAAATATGCTGTTGGTGGAGAGATCGCAGATACGACTGAATAAGGTTCGTTTCTATGCCTATCACGGTGTGATGGAGCAGGAACAGAGAGTTGGAGGCTGGTATCTGCTGACGCTGACGATAGACTATCCGTTTGCGAAAGCAATGGAATCAGACGATGTATCCGACACTCTTAACTATGCCACTGTGCTTGACGTTGTGACACGAGAGATGAAAATACCCGGTCGTTTGCTTGAGCATGTGGCAGGAAGAATGGCAAAATCACTGATCACTGCGTTTCCTGAAATCGATGGTGTCGATATCTGTCTGACCAAGGAAAATCCTCCTATGGGTGGCGATACGCAGGGCGCAAGTGTCATTTTATATATAAAGAATGATAAAAACGGATGAGCATCATCGCATTTTCCGAAATAAATAACTAATTTTGCACTCGAAAATCGCCAGTGCTCAAGTGCATTACGGAATAAAAAAGACCCTCGTCAAAGAAAAAGAATTTATATATGCTGAAGAAACTATGTTCCTTACTGCTTATAATTATATGTTTCTCTGCGGTAGCGATGGCTGCAGATAAGAAGTTTACGCTTGTTATTGACGCCGGACATGGCGGTAAAGATGCTGGTGCCGTAGGTGCATTTTCAAAAGAGAAAAACATTAATCTAAGTGTAGCATTGGCTTTCGGACGCTATGTGGAACAGTATTGTCCTTCTGTGAAAGTAATATATACACGCAAGAAAGATGTCTTCATAGAATTAAACGGGCGTGCTAATATAGCAAATAGAAATAAGGCAGACTTGTTTATTTCTATTCATACTAATTCCGTGGCAGGCAGTAGAATGGTCAGAGGTTTCGAGACTTATACCCTCGGAATGCATCGAGCCAGCGATAATCTTGATGTGGCAAAACGTGAGAACTCCGTTATTACTATGGAGTCCGACTATCGTTCAAAGTATCAAGGCTTCGACCCCAATTCTGCAGAATCGTACATTATGTTTGAATATATGCAGGACAAGAATATGGAGAACTCTGTGAATCTCGCAAAGTATATCCAGTCTAATGTATGCCGTTCGGCATCGCGTGTCAATAAAGGCGTTCATCAGGCAGGATTCCTTGTGCTCCGTGAGACATCGATGCCTTCGTGTCTTGTCGAACTGGGATTCATTTCCACTCCCGACGAGGAGCGCCAGTTGAACGACCCTATTGTGCAGGATCAGATGGCACGCGGTCTTTATCAGGCTTTCGGACAATATCTCAATAAGTATGGCAATGGTGTTAAAGCGTCAACATTGGCTGCCGCCGAGGATAAGCCTGCAGCGCGAAAGGTGGAAGAAATAACGGCAGTAGCACCTGCTGTTGCTGATAAGCCCGCAGCGGAAAAGGCAACTGTTGAGCAGAAAACAGAAAAAGAGACGGATGTAAAGCATGAAACAAATACTGCATCAGTGACAGACAACACGACACAGAGCGATGTTCCTGTGTTTAAAGTGCAGATTCTCTGCATTTCAAGGCAGTTGAAAAAAGGTGATCCTCAATTCAAAGGGCTCAATGATATAGATTCTTTCAAGGAGGGAGGGCTGATAAAATACACCTATGGAGCGTCGACCGATTATAATGAAATAGCAGAACTGCGTAAGTCAGTACTCGACAAGTTCCCCCAAGCCTTTGTCATTGCCTTCAAGCATGGCGAGAAAATCAATGTTCAGGCGGCTATCGTTGAATGGAGAAAAAACAAATAACAAATCAATAATAACAACGGATGAAAAAAGAAATAAAGATCGCCCTCGCGGCAATATTAGCCTTGGTGGTTTTGTTCTTCGGTCTAAACTTCCTGAAAGGTCAAAAGCTATTTTCAAGCGATGAGTTATATTATGTATCCTATGGCAATGTTTCAGGTGTAGAACGCAATACTCCTGTCTATGCTGACGGCGTTAAGGTTGGTCGCGTAGGAGATATTATATATGACTATTCTCATCAGAAACCAACTCTTCTTACAATCGCCATCGACAAGATGATGCGTATTCCTCTCGGTTCCTCTGCAGAGGTGAAAAGCGACCTTATGGGCAATACTCAGGTGAACCTTCTTCTTGCAAATAATCTCCGCGAGCGCATAGAACCGGGAGATACTATTAAGGGACGTGATAAGGATGACACTGTGGCACGCCTCAAGGCAATGATTCCTACAATAGAGAGCATGGCGCCGAAGATGGATTCCATTCTTACTTCTCTCAATGCGATACTGTCTAATCCTGCCATTCAGAAGACTCTTGCTAATGCAGAAGTTATCTCCACAGACTTGACAAAGACCACGAAGCAGCTCAATTCTCTCATGGCGCAGCTTAATCATGATGTGCCTTCGATGATGAAAAAGGCAGATGCCGTGCTTGACAATACTCGGACACTGACCGGTAACCTAGCTTCTGCTGATGTTGAAGGCACGCTGAATCGGGTCAACCAGACGTTGGCAAGTCTTCAGATGACCGTCGATAAGCTCAATTCTAAAGAGGGAACGGTAGGAAAACTGCTCAATGACCCCTCTCTTTTCGACAATCTCAATGCTACCATGAAGCATGCTGATGAACTCGTCATTGACTTAAAGAGCAATCCAAAGCGTTACGTTCACTTCTCTATCTTTGGCAAGAAACAGCAATAAATTCTTTCAAATATTCACATTTACATATAAAGAATTATCGGCAATACTCCTCGGTGTTGCCGATTTCTTTTGTGTGTAATAACTGGTAAACGCGCTATGTTCTTTTTTGAAAATTAATCGAGTAATGTTCTTCATTTATCTTTTTTCTTTGTAACTTTGCAACCTAATGGTCCAAAATCATAAAGAACTCTGGGATGAGTGTCTTCTGAAGATTAAACAGCAAGTCACAGAATCCCAATACAAATCGTTTTTTGAGCCGGTAGCCTTTCATTCCTATGATAAGGATAAGCGTCTATTGGTGCTCCAAGTGCCCAACAAAAGTCTCGTTGAGTATTTGGAAGGTTCTTTTCTACCATTGTTGAAGAAGATTATTCCTGATACGTTCGGTATGGTGAGTCTCTCTTATTATGTGACTCCGACACGCTCGGCAACTGACGGCTGCAACGCTGCAAAGTCTAATGCTGATGATTCCGCTGCCAAACCGATTGCCACCAATCTGTATGAGGACTACACCTTTGATAATTATATAGAAGGGCAGTCAAACAAATTGGCTCGTTCTATCGGTCAGTCTATAGCAGAACATCCCCGTTCTACGAAGTTCAATCCGTTGTTCATATACGGTCCTTCAGGATGTGGAAAGACACATCTCATTACGGCAATAGGTCTCGACTCAATATCGCGATACCCTAATCTTAAGGTTCTATACGTCGGTGCCCGTGAGTTCCAGCGTCAGTATGTAGAGTCGACGATAAAGAACAATACACCTGATTTCATCCGCTTCTATCAGCAGTTTAATATGCTTATTGTCGACGATGTGCAGGAGTGGGAGAGCAGTCCTAAGACGTCTGATACGTTCTTCCATATTTTCAATCATCTGTTTTTGAACCGCCGTCGCATCATTCTTGCCGCTGACCGTACACCGGCAGAGCTGAAGAATATGGACCAACGAATGATAAGCCGCTTTTCCTGTGGTGTTATTGCCGAACTTGAGAAACCGAATCATCAGCTCTGCGTTGATATCCTGAATGCGAAAATCAGTCGCGACGGACTGATGATTCCTCCTGATGTCGTTGAGTATATTGCTCTGCATACCAATGGAACGGTGCGCGATTTGGAAGGAGTTATCAACTCGCTGCTGGCTTTCTCGATGATGGGCACAGGCGAGATAGACCTTGCTCTTGCCGAGCGTGTATGCAAGCAGGTGAAACCGGAGAAGGTTAGCAAGTATGATATCAACGATATTCTTGATATTGTGAGTGAGCATTATAATGTCTCTGTCGACAATATCATTGGCAAATCACGCAATCATGAGATTGTCGTCGCGCGTCAGATAGCCATGTATCTCAGCTCTAAGATTGCCCACGCACAGACCACCCGCATCGGACGATTCATTGGCGGAAGAGACCATTCCACAGTGAAACATTCCATAGAGAAGATTGCTGTAAGAATAGAAACTGACCGTGCCTTTGCCCGGGATATAAAAGCTCTCGTGCGCGACATAAAGAAATAAAAAGAATAACCCCCTCACCATTCAGATGAGGGGGTTATTCTTTTTATATATTTATCCTGATACCGCCTATAACGACAATGCCCGGCTGGCGCACAGACACATAGTCATAATATTCTTTATCAAGTATATTCGTTCCGTCAACATATATGCTGTAGTGCGGTGCGTCCCACGACAAGCGGGCATCAAGAATGGCGTATGACGGGTTGTTTGCACCGATGCGGTCCTGCCAGCGCCATGCTGCGTGCAGATTAAGGTTGCGCCATATCCTGCCGTCGGCAGAGACAACCACCTTGTTACGCAGATAATCCATTGCATATTTGCTTTTTATTACCGCAACATCATATTTTGAGTCCACGTTTATATAGGCATACTTGATGCTGATTTTCCTTATTGGACTCTTTTCCGCCCATTCCTGTGGCAGTAGCGTTATGCCTGTTTCCGCTCCCCAATTGTTCTGTCTGAAGTTGACAGAGTGGAAAATACCGTCGTTAGAGAACGTCACCCAGTCGATCATATCGGTCTTGTGTGAGTAGAACAGAGAACCTTCAAAGATATACCCACGACCTGTTTTACGTGCTCCCACTTGTAAATCATTTGTTCGTTCGGGCTTAAGCTCCGAGTTACCCTCAATGTTTACGCCACTATAATAGAGGTCGGTAAATGTCGGCATACGTAAAGCCATGTTCCATGAGGCAAAGAGTTTCCATGTCTCTGTGGGGCGAAAAGCAATGTTCAGCGCAGGCAGCAGACCTTTCTCCTTACCAATTTTCATGAATGTTACGGCTGGCGATATGGTCCATTTCTTCAGTAAGACGTGATGCTCGGCAAATACTTTCCATACATCCCTGTTGTCATGAAAGCGATATATTATATCTTTGTTTGCATCATGTCCGCCGGTGTTCTTCGGCTCTGGCATCGGTTTACCGAGTTTTGTGCTCCATATTTCCTCCTTGCGCCATTCGCCGCCTATAGAAGTCTTGCCCAGCGCACTGTTCATCCATGCACTCAATGCCACACCGTAGGCATCAACCTTATGGAAATTCTCACCGGCGGGTTTGCCTTTATGCCATTGATAGTGGTCGTACCAGCGGTTATAGTAGATGTTTGCATCAATCTCGCTATTACCGAACGACTGGCTTGCTTTCAGCGCACCCATAAGCCTTTCATTGCTTTCCCATTGGTCGGTCGACGCTGCACCGTAGAAAGTGTTCGCCTCGAAAGGTTTGTAGGAATATCCGGCTTGTGCACTAAGCGATGTTTTCCCCAGTGTGGCACTACCTTGATAGAATACTTGTGATGATGAGAAAGCGGAGTTATGCGTGGCACCGTCCGACCTTCGGTAGCCTCCACTGATATTGTTCCACAACCAGTCAGAGTGGCTAATGGAAAGAGCTGCATTACCTCCGGCGTATCCATACGAGCCACCGAAAAGACGCATCTTACCCTTTATGCCGGGTTGTTTGCTTCCTGTGATAATGTTGATTGTTCCGCACAAACCGTTTTCGTAGCCACCCTCAATGAGTTCAATGCGCTCAATGTCGTCGGGCGAGACAGGGAAATCAGCAGAAAGATGTCCGGTATGTGGAGAGGAGATGTTTATTCCATTAAGAAGAATGGTAATCTGGTCGAAGTTACCTCCACGCGTTGATATGTCCGTCTGAACACCAAAGCCCCCACGCTGACGGACATCCACGCCAGGGACTAACTTCAATACATCGTTGATACTCTCTGCCGCAGCCCGGGCGATATCATCGCGAGTTACGACAGTAACAATCTGTGCCGACTGTGATAAAGTCAGCGGTGCCCGCGAGCCTGTCACTATCACCTCGTCGAGTTTCACCTCTTCATGTTCTGTGGATTCAGCGGAGCGCTCAGTGCTTGTGCTGATGCCTTCAGCTTTGGCATAGGTCAAAGTCGATACGGCAAGCACTCCCACGAGAACCTCTCGTCCAAGAACAGAGAACAGCGCGTAACCCTTGCGAGAGAAATGAGTGAATCGCAGAGCAGAACGTTTGTTAAACTGTTTTTGTTGCATAATAATTATTATAGTTACAATAGGAACTATTTCCTATTCTTTTATCATCTTCTTTTTCCATACGTAATAGCCGTATATTGCCATTACAGTATATATGGAATAGAGTATTGCACGACCGTATATACCTTTATATATATATAGTCCTACGGAAATGGCATCAACCGCGAACCATACCCACCACTGCTCGATTAACTTACGTGAGAGCATCCACAGTGCTACTATCGACATGGCTGTGCTAAGTCCGTCGATGTAGGGCACGGTGCTGTCAGTCATCTTCTCGAGAAAGGTCGCTATGACTATCCATAATGCAAGCGTCACAACCCATAGAGTATTCTTCAGTTGGCGTGGAGTGTGGCTTATCTTTATCGGCTGGCGGTCTTTGGTCCTGCCGAAGCGCCACATAACGAAACCATATATGCCCGCAAGGAAATAGTAGACCTCCATGCCGCAATCGGCGTAGATGCCAGCCTTGTAGAGCACGAAGATATAGATCATGGGCATCACTGTGCCCACGATCCACATCCATATATTTTCTTTCATCTCCAGATAGAGGTAGAGCAGTCCAAGCATGGCGCCCAGCACATCCATCCAGTTCTCGTGAATATAGTTTAGAATCTCATTCATCTTTTTTCATTTCATGCCCTTGCTCCGCTCATGCGGTGTCATCCTGCCGACGTTGCTTTCAAGCCGGTTACCTGTAGTTCCCGTGTGTGACAGAAAACGGTTCAGGGCTTTGCGGAAATGTGCTTAGAGCTTCACTGTCAGGTTCACCATGAAATTCCTTCCTGCCATAGGAATGAATCCTATCTCGCGGTAACGGTTGGCGTTGGTGTGCCCGTTTGCTTCTGATATAGCGGAGTACACCCAGCCGTTCGCAGCATAGTGTGAGTCGAAGACATTATTAAGGTTCGCACCGATTATTATCTCGCGTATTCCTGCCCATCGTTTCATATTCAACGTGTAATTTGCAGAAATATTGCTCTGTGAGTATGATGGGAGTGAGCGGTCCTTTGATTCGCTGTTGTCGAGATACTGACGGCTGACAAAGTTTGTGTGCCATGTTGCCTCAAATGCTCCCCAGTGTGCCGACACGAAACCGTTTAATATTGCAGAAGGCGAGAAAGCCAGTGTAGAGTTGTCGTAATGTATTTTCTGTGAACCTTTCTCCCAGTCCTCTACAACCTCGTCGAAGTCTTTTATCTTATTCTGTGACAGTGCTGCGTTGCCATATATGTCGAGCCATGCCAGTGGCGAATAAGAAGCGGTCAGCTCTACGCCCATACGGTAAGAGTCCTTAATGTTTGTTGTCAGGTTCTCGCCAATATCAGAGAGTTCTCCGGTCTGCACGAGCTGATTGTCATACATCATGTAATATCCGTTCAGTCCGACTGCCCATTTCTGTCCTGTGTAGCTATATCCCAGTTCGATATCGGTCAGACGCTCTGCCTTTGGTGCAGGGTATGACCCGTTGTCGGTGAAGTTGTTGCGCTCAGGCTCGCGGTTCGACATTGCCGCAGAGACATAGGCACGGTGTCCATTGTTGTGGAATGCAAATCCAGCCTTAGGGTTGAAGAAGTGATATTCCTCGTTTATGTCAAGACGATGTTTACCGTATGTACCGTCGCCATTGTCGATGAACTTGTCGTTTACGCCATCTGTACGGTATGTGACATAGCGATATTGCAGGTCGACAAATGCGTTCCACACAGGAGTAAGATGATAGGTAGTCTTTAGGAACACGCTCTCGTCGCCCTTGTGTGCCTTTGAGTCATAATAGGTATAGTGCCCATTTTTCATCAGAGCCTTTCTCAATTCATCGTTGGCGATGTATGTCAGTTTGCCAAAATGGCTGCCTTCAAAGTTCTGTGCCGATAGTCCGGTGATGATGTCCCAGTCCTCGTTGTGGTAGTTGGCATTCCAAATTAATCCGTAGGCATGCTGCTCCAGTCCTTTCTTTCTCACGAAATCGGTCTTCTTGAGTATTGTGCCGTCAGAAAGAACGAAATTGCTTAGTCCGAACTTCTTCAGCTTGTTCTTATAGCGGAACTCTTCATAATATCCGTATCCGTATGTGTAGTGCAGTGTTCCGCTGGCTTTCCAGTGGTCGTCAATGTCGATGGCAAGCGACAGAATGTTATGGTCCTGCCAGAAATTGTCGGTAGTCTTATCCCACAGTGAGCCGTTGTTCATCTTATATCGTGATGTTCCCTTCGATGGGTCACTGCCGTCGTTCAGTGATTCGTAGAGCTTATTATATTTTCCCAGACCGGCTTTCCAGAAGTCAGCGTATGTGTTCAGTCCCGACTTCACACCGTAGTTTCCGTTGAGCAGATCACCCGTGTCGACACCATACCATGCCTGTCCCATGTGCTCATAGTTGCCGATGTTCTTGTAGCGTACCACGAAGTTGCTGCCAATCCACGACAGTCCTCCATAATATGAACCTGCGTTGCCGGCTGTGCCGTTCATGAAACCGTCGGTTGCGGTGTGATGATATGCACCTTCGATGACAAGATGCTTCATGAGCAGTCCTGATGAGAACTGTCCTCCGGCACGATATGTGTTGTATGAGCCGTAGCTTCCTGTCAGTTCGAGCCGAGGCGTCAGACTTGGGTTCTTTGTAGTCAGTGCTATGTTGCCGCCGAAAGCACCGTCGCCATTGGTCGATGTTCCGACACCGCGCTGTATCTGCACGCTGCCCAACAATGACGCATACGAACTCATGTTTGCCCAGAACACGCACTCATCTTCAGGCGAGTTGAGCTGAACGCCGTCGATGGTCACGTTTATACGCGAGTTTCCTGCACCACGGATACGCATATACGAAGTGCCTATGCCCAAACCGTTCTCACCCCATGCCACTATGCTTGGTGTCTGTGCGAACAGGAATGGCAGTTCACGACCTGTCTTTGAGAACGTCTCAATACTTTTTTTCTTGATGTTTGCCATGGCAAACGGAGCGTCCTTCTGTGCTTTCACACCTTTTACCACTACCTCGCTGAGTTCTTCCACACGGAGCGAGTCAATTGTTTGTGCTGTTGCAGTGCCCGTCATGAGCGTCGCTAAAACTGAAAAAATAATTTTGTTCATTACCTTATAATATTAGAACATAATACAATAAGGGGGTCTCTTCAATCCCTACGCCAGCATTACCTGGATCAGGTTAAAGGGTCTGATCTCAGCCCGAACTCTCGAGCACCCCTTAAAAAGCCATTTTACTTTTCGTATACAAAGGTAAGGCAATTTGACGAGATAACCAAAGGAGTATCTGTTTTCTTGATTTAGATTCATGCTTCAGCGTATGCAATGACGGATGGTATTTCGTGTTTATTTATAAGTTTTTTTCCCGTTTTGAAGGCACCCCGTATATATGCTAATTTCATATACCTATGGAACGCGAAAGCAAAACACCCTATATTGCACGACCAATATAGGGTGTTTTGCTATTGCAATATAGGGTATTTTGGTGGACCAAAACAGGGTGTTTTCCAACCAACTGACAATGAGACTATTATATGAGTGGGAAATGAGTGGAATTTACTATCTGGGATAAAATTACAAATAATCCCTTTTTTAGACAAATCTTTTCAATAGATTCTTTTTGCGTTTCGTTGAAAATGATTATCTTTGTGCCGTTTTTGCTGAATATTACTAAAACCTAAATTATAATGAATCCTAATGTCCTTAGGACGATCAAGATTTCGATTGTCCTTTTCGTAACAATGATTGTGCTGATGTTGCCTCAAACAGCATTTGGCATTGCTGGTTTGACAGTCATTCAGCAGCGAATGATTGCCATTTTTGTGTTTGCTGCTCTTATGTGGATACTTGAGGGTGTTCCGGCTTGGGTCACATCGGTCCTCATCATTGTTGTAATGTTGTTCACAGTGTCCGACTCTGCCATTGCCACGCTAATCGACCCTCAATATTATTCGGGAGTTGATGTTGAGAAGGTGACAATAAAGGGTGTTGATACTATTCAGATGACAGGTCTTATACCTTACAAGGACATCATCGCAGCCTTTGCTGACCCTGTTGTAATGCTTTTCATGGGTGGTTTCATTCTTGCGTTGGTAGCTTCGAAGAGTGGTGTTGACGTTACACTGGCGAGATATATGCTTAAGCCCTTCGGAACAAATGCGAAAGTAGTGCTTTTAGGCTTTATGCTTGTGACAGCAGTGTTCTCTATGTTTGTCAGCAACACTGCTACAGCAGCCATGATGCTGACGTTTCTTGCTCCTGTGTTCCGCTCACTGCCGGAAAACGAGCGTGGTCGTGTGGCGCTGGCATTGGCAATACCTATCGGTTGTAATATCGGAGGTATAGCGACTCCAATTGGAACGCCGCCTAACGGAATTGCACTTGGTGCGCTGAAGGATTCAGGTGTGGACATAAGCTTCCTTGACTGGGTTGTTATGATGACTCCGTTGATGCTTGTGATCTTGGTTATCGCTTGGCTGTTGCTTACAAGAATGTATAAATTCAACTCTAAGAATATAGAATTTAACATTGTCGGTGGTGCACAGAAAGGCTGGCGTACGAATGCTATATATGTGATAATGGTTATCACTATTGCTTTGTGGTGTGGCGAGAAGATATTCGGTATCAACTCTTATGTAGTGGCGCTTTTCCCTGTAGGAGCATTCACGGCTCTGGGCATTGTAGATTCTGAAGACATAAAACATATTGACTGGGCAGTGCTCTGGATGGTTGCCGGTGGTTTTGCTCTGGGCACTGGTATGAAGCAATCAGGATTGGCAAAGGCGATGGTCGACAGCATCCCGTTCGATACATTCCCAGTGTTGATCGTGCTTGTTGGCGCCGGTCTGCTCTGTTGGACGCTGTCAACATTTATCAGCAATTCAGCATCATCAGCTTTGCTTGTGCCAATACTCATTACTGTAGGTGAGGGCATGAAAGACCAACTTGCGGGAATCGGTGGCGTGACGACACTTGTTGTCAGCGTGGCACTCTGTGCTTCGTTTGCTATGGCACTGCCAATATCTACACCTCCAAATGCCATAGCTTATTCTACAGGATTGGTAAACACAAAGCAGATGGCGAAAGTGGGACTGATAATGGGTTTCATTTCAATGATTCTCGGTTATGGTTTGCTCATAATTCTTGGTTCGTTGGGTGTGATGGATAAGTTCTAAACAAGCCTCCGCGTTTTGTGAGGGTATATTAATATAAGATGGCTCGTCAGAAGGCGGGCCATCTGTTTTTTTGTGATATTATTTGGTGATCTCATATAAACTGCTTAACTTTGTACTGCAATTGGTTCGCCACTCACGGTGTGTGAGAAGCGATTAAAGGGAAATCGGGTGAAAGTCCCGGACAGTCCCGCTACTGTGTGTCAGACAATTGTCTGCGAGTCAGAATGCCTGCCAATGCCTCCTTCTGGGGAGTTTCATGTTTCCGCGAGCGACGGGATATGGAAGAACCACATCCACTCCTCTGTAATTAGAAGAAAGAGGAATCATTGTTTAAGAGTTGAAAAGAGGAATTCTTATAATTCTGTTATCCATGTGCTTGAATTGTCAGGCGCAGAAAGATAGTGTAACTGCCACCAGTCATATTGATGAGGTGGAGGTCACGGCAATGTCACTTTCAAATGATTTACACAGCATCGCACCACATTATTCGCTCAAGTCTGCCGATTTCCAAAGGCTAAATATCTCGGACATTTCTTCAGCTCTGCGTCGACTGCCGGGAACGATACTGCGCGACTATGGTGGTGCAGGAGGCATGAAGACAGTCTCTGTGCGTGGTATGGGGGCGCAACATACAGGTGTTGCTCTCGATGGTATGCTGCTTACTGACGTGCAGTCAGGGCAGATTGACTTGCAGCAGTTTCAGCTTTCAGAGATAACATCGCTTAGTCTGGCTATAGCAGGCAGTGCCGACATATTCCAGCATGCGAGAAACCTTGCTGCCGGTTCAGTCCTTTCTATCACGACATCAGATTCCGCACAGTCGTATGTAGCGGTGGAGACAGGAAGTTGGGGCTATGTGTCGCCTTCAGGCAGTATGCGATTCAATCTCGGCAATATGCGGCTTTCGCTTAAAGGTAGCTATACGACGGCAAAGAATGACTATCCGTTTACCGTGCATAATGGCGTGGCGACACACAGAGAAAGGCGTGCCAACAGTCAGTTGAAGCAGGGCAGTGTTAATGTGGCTTCACTGTGGGATATTGCTCGTGAAGTGCAGCTGAAAAGCACCGTTCGTCTTTTCGACAGCGACAGACAACTGCCGGGACTGGTTAGATTATATGTAAATGAAAACGACGAGACACTGCGCGACAGAGGGATTCTTGCACAGACAGTTCTCAATTCGCGTATCGGTAAGTCCCTATGGCTTAAGACCGGACTGCGTTGGAACTGGTCGGAACAGGCTTATCACAATGGATTGCCGAATGGCTTTATACGCAGCGAGCGATATATTCAGCGTGAATATTACGCTACTACGGCTGTTTTGTATAAACCATTTCATAACCTCGATCTTAGCTATGCGGTTGATTTCTTCCATAATAACATGACGTCGACAGTTCTGGAAAATACGAATCCACACCGTGATACGTGGTTGCATAGCCTGTCAGGAAGATATAATTACGGACGCTTTGTTGTCGTTGCAAACCTTCTTAACTCAAATATTGATGAGCATCACCGCCTGTCGCCGTCGGTCATGTTATCATATATGCCGTTTGCCAATCATGATTTCATGCTACGTCTTTCGGCAAAGGACGCCTTCCGTATGCCGACGATGACAGAACAGTATTATTATCATTTTGGTTCAAAGAACCTGAGACCGGAGAAATCCCGACAGTTGAATCTTGGCATTACCTTTTCTTCTGTTAAACCACAAAGACCGTTGAATATGAAGATGACCGCCGATATATATATAAATAAGGTGAGCGATAAGATTGTGGCTATACCTTTCAATATGTTCGTGTGGCGATACCTGAACCTGACAAAGACTGTGGGTAGGGGAGCAGACCTGACGGCAGAGCTGAGTTATGCGTTGAAAACATGCGGACAATTGTTGCTTACTGCCAACTATTCCTACCAGCGCGTTGGAATGTTTGAGGTGAGAGAACCGTTTGTTGACAACCAGATTGCCTATATGCCGAAGCACAGTGGCAGTGCGACACTGGCATGGATGAACCGCTGGTGTAATGTCTCAACCACCCTGTCGGGGGCATCTCAACAATGGACAAACAATGAACATAACGGAGAGCCGCTGCCGGCATATAGTGAGGTAGCAGTGTCAGTGTTTCGCACGTTCAGCCTTCCGGCAGCAGCCCAGCTGAATGTCTCTCTTATGATTCAGAACCTTTCCGATAAGGAATACTCACTCGTTGCACTCTATCCTATGCCGGGGAGAAATATTAAAATTAATGTTCAATATAAATTCTAAGATTAAAAATGAAAAAACATCTTTTTCTTTTTCTGTTATTCGCCATGAGCGGTATCGTCTTCACTTCATGTGATAAGGACGAACCTGTAAACCCAATCGTTGATCCTGTCTACAATTCAACAGGTCTGTTTGTGCTCAACGAAGGTAATCAAATCAATAAGATCAACGGTAGTCTGTCATTTATTGATTACAAGACAAGCACCATTGGCGATGGACTTTTCGCAGCTGCAAACAAGCGTTCGCTTGGTGGAACGCCAAATGATATGGTCGAGGTGAAGGGACGTCTGTACATCTGTGTCACTGACGAGAATCGTGTGGAGGTGGTTGATGCGGTTACTATGCAGTCTATTGCCTTTGTCTCTGTCAAGCAGCCTCGTGAGATATGTGCCTCAAAGAATGGCGTCTATGTATCAAGTTATGACGGCACAGTGTCGTTTATCAACTTTGACGGCAAGCTGGTAAAGAAGAGTGAGGTGATAGGCTCATGCCTTGAAGGAATTACTATGCGCAATGAATACGTCTATGTATGCAATGCCTACACCCCAGGTACGCCGAGCTACACATATCATACCAATGTAGTGAAGCTCAATGCAAATACACTTAAGAAGGAGACTGACATCGCTGTTGCCTCTAATCCCACAAAGATTGAGTGTAATAATGGAAATATGTACGTGCTTTCTTCTGGTAACTATGCGGATGTGAAGAGCCAGATACAGGTGATCGATGATAAGGATAACGTAAGCTATCTATGCGATGCTACAATGATGGCGGTCGTTGGTGACGACGTGTATGCAATCAATTCTGTGACAGACTGGGCGACCTATGTCACTACGACAGAATATTTCCTCTATAACGGAGTGACAAAGACAAAGAAACCATTACTTAATGATAATGATGCAAAGGCAATAGCTTCACCTTGTGGCATTGCCGTTGACCCGATAAGCAAGTACCTATTTATCTCTTCCTATAACTTGGGTGCAACAGGATTTACAGACTATTCCGCACGTGGATATGTCGTTGCATTTACGTTGGATGGCTCTATATTGAAAAAGTACGATGCTGGTGTAGGTCCACGAACGATGGTTCCTTTTGTTAAAGTCGTTCATAGTCTATGAGAAAAACGCTTTCCTTATTTCTCATATTGACCCTTACTCTTGTCGCGACGTCATGCCACGACAAGAGTAAGGCTTCGTCGGTCGACACTGATCTGTATTTCACCTATGCCGAGCGAGTCAGCGACTCTCATCTGTCGCTGCTGGGCAATGTCTACAATCACGTTGTCGTGGATGCTTCCGTATATAGTGGATTGATGGAAATGCTGGACGTTGGAGAGAAATGTATCGACTATTCTGACAATATGAAACTTGATAAGGAGAAGATAATAGCTGCGAATCCTGACCTGCTTATGCTCTCAGCTTATGATGGAGCTGATATGGAAAAATTCTCTCGTTTGGGAGTTCCTTTAGTGGAGTGTCGTGACTTTCTTGAGTCGTCAGCGTTAGGACGTGCAGAGTGGATGCGCTTTCTGGGACGGCTGTGGGGGGTAGGTGAGAAAGCCGATTCGCTCTTCGCTGAGGTGGAAAAGGATTACAAATCAATGTGCAAATTGACGGAACATGACCAACGGGAAAGGTCTTCCGTATTCTTTGATCTTCTCTATGGCAATCTATGGTATCAGCCTGCAAACAAAAGTACGATAGGTCAGATAGTATTCGATGCAGGCGGAAAGCTATCTTTTCAGGACAAAACAAATGGTGGAAGCCGTGCTCTTTCCGTAGAGACAGTGCTTATGGAGGCAAAGGATGCTGACTTCTGGCTTATACGTTCATACAGTAACCAACCGCTTACGCTTGCAAAACTTGCAACACTGAATCCCGCTTATTCGCAGTTTAAAGCATTCAAGGACGGGAAAGTATTTGTATGCTATACTGACAAGACACATTATTTTGAAGAGACAGCGTTCCGTCCTGACTGGTTGCTTAAGGATTTTTATAAGATCTTTCATGGAGTTGCCGACAAAGAACTGCATTATTTCGAGCGTTTAAGATGAAAAGACTGATTTTCCTTTTACTTCTTATCCCTGTGCTGTTTCTGCTGAACATCTTTGTCGGTTCAGCCAGTATTTCACCCCAAGAAGTTGTTGATATACTTACGGGAAGAGCTACCGACAGCACATCAGCGTTCATCATTTTCCAGCATCGAATGCCTCAGGCAGTGACAGCATTGTTTGTCGGTGCTGCATTGTCGGTATCAGGGTTGATGCTTCAGACAACGTTGCATAACCCACTTGCCGGTCCGTCGGTGTTAGGTATCAGTGGTGGCGCATCATTAGGTGTGGCTATACTCGTGCTTGGCGGCATCGCGCATTCTGCCAATCCGGGCGATGGTCTGTTCGTGATGTATATTGCTGCTTTCGTGGGAGCAATGGCTGTAACGGTATTGCTGTTGGTAATAAGTTCTATGGTAAGAAGTAACTTGATTCTGCTTATTGTCGGTCTGCTCTTGGGTTACCTCATTTCGGCAATCATAACAACCCTTTATGCCCTTGCCAGTATGCAGGATATGCAGAATTATGTCATTTGGGGCATGGGCGACTTCTCGTCGGTGTCGGTGTCGCAACTGCAGAACCTCGTCATTCCTATCGTCATACTGCTTGTGATGAGTCTGCTGATGATAAAGCCATTGAATGTGTTGCAGTTGGGTGATATGCAGGCACAGAACCTCGGAGTGAATATCAACCGCACGAGAAACCTGACGCTCTTCATTGTAGGCTGCTTCACCGCAGTGACTACAGCTTACTGCGGACCTGTGTCGTTTATTGGTCTTGCCGTGCCACATATAACACGACTGTTCACCAATACCTCAGATTATCGCCGGCTACTGCCTATGACAATGCTCACAGGTTCTTCCGTGGCATTGTTATGCAACCTTTTGTGTGTGTTGCCAAATGATACACTACTGCCACTCAATGCTGTCACACCGTTGATAGGTGTGCCGGTCATTGTGTATGTAGTGTTGAAGAAAAGATAGATTTGTGTTTATTATAGTCATTCTATTAAAAAGCAATGCGACAGAATGACTATACACTGGATATAACACAATAACTTACATACCTTATTTATTATTATTGGTGTCCGGTAAATAAATTATAGCGATGAATCGAGTAGGATGAAACCAGTAGTTACTATGTTTGCAGTGTCTACCTTCCTCTGTGTCTATTGATGGCTCTCGGGAGGTTTCCCACCTCCCGCCGCCGGGCAC
>ENA-OWND01000277-OWND01000277.1-metagenome-genome-assembly--contig:-NODE-277-length-37365-cov-17.661404_pt1 | contig 37365 bp, 62 predicted proteins | sample MGYA00245342_ERZ651119 | MGnify/ENA primary metagenome ERZ651119 (study PRJEB26857, sample SAMEA4031756) | metagenome | biome: human; feature: oral; material: saliva | place: Philippines | collected 2014... | reverse complement strand
AGGATATGCTGACACGCTACCCGCACGGAGAGTTCTTCTCGCAAGATAGCATAAAGCATACAGGCCCTGCCTACCATACCAACAACGGACGCCTTGTCTATGGTGGCGGCGGCATTACGCCCGACATCTTTGTGCCTGAAGATACAAGCGACGTAACGTCTTACTACAAGGAGGCAGCTATGCGCGGACTCATTCTGCAATATGCGTTCAAATACACCGACGAGAACCGTCAGACGCTGAAGAAATATACAGAAATGAAGCCGTTGTCAGAGTACTTGACAGGCAGAAACCTTGTGAACGACTTCGCAAACTATGCGGAAAAGAACGGATTACGACGGAGAAACAACCTTATCAACAAGTCGCACGCATTGTTAGAGAACTATATTTACAGTCGCATTATCTATAATATACTCGACGAACAAGCGTGGAATCAGTATCTGAACCGTAACGACGATATGATAAAGGCGGCAGAGAAAGTGCTCAACAGTGGCGAGGCTTTCCCAAAAGCACCTGCCAAGAAAGGGCATTCAACAAAGAAACAACAAAACAGAACTACATAAACAAAATGGGGTTTATCGAGTCTGACTGACTTGATAAACCCCATTTTTCGTTTCAAGCTTTTCGTACTTAACCTTATTATGATGAACAAAACAGAACTTAGAAAAGAGATACGCAACCGTAAACGCCAATACACGCAAGAGCAGCTACAAGCACTTTCTGCGCCCATCATCGACCGTTTGCGCCACCACCCCAAGCTCGTTGCAGCGAAAACAGTAATGCTCTACCATTCGTTGCCCGACGAAGTGTTCACCCATACCTTTGTAGACGAAATGGTAAAAGCAGGCAAAGACGTGCTGTTGCCAGTGGTTATCAGCGAAACGGAAATGGAAATACGCCGCTACACAGGTGCCAAAGATATGGCTATGAGTTCGTTTCATATCTTAGAACCTATTGGCGAACTCTTTACCGACTACGACAGCATCGAGTTTATAGCCGTTCCTGGTATGAGTTTCGATGCCAACCGCAACCGTCTCGGTCGTGGAAAAGGCTATTACGACCGCTTCTTGAAACAGACTGAACAAGCTTACAAATTAGGCATTTGCTTCGATTTCCAAAAGCTCGATAGCATTCCTACCGATGAATACGACGAGAAAGTAGACGAAGTACTTTAAGGATAAAGTAGACGGAATTTTACCTTTATTTTGTAAAGATAATTTCGTTGAAAAACGATAATTGCGTTTTGGCATTGCAAAAGCGTAGGTTTTGCGATGCAAAACAGTCGCTTTTACCGTGCAAAACCTACGCTTTTGGAATGCAAAACAATAGGTTTTGCAAAGCATTGGTAATGAAACAGTTACACAAAAGACACGCTTGTGAAAAATATTTACACATTTCTCGCATTCTTTGCACTTACAAAATAAGAAATATTGCTGTATTTTAAGTTTCAGTGCAGAGCTATTGTGGCAATTCTAAATTCCACAAATTGCCGTGTTTCAGTAGATGCGGACTTCTGAAATAACAAACGAACCAACGTGCTCGTTCAGGCGTTTTACCAATTGCGTGCGCATCATCGATAGGTCTTGGCGCAAGGCTGGGTTGCTTATTTTCACAAACAAGGTTTGGTTGCGAATACTCTTTTCCTGCGTATATCGTGCCACCGTAGCACCTACCACCTCGTCCCAAGCAGCTAAAATGCGCTTCTGAAGCAAAGGCGACTCGAGTCCACCGTCGCGCAATGCCTTGCCAAGCACCTCCGATAAAGATTTTACCTTGCGTCTAAACATTGGCTGCACTCCTTTCCGTTACTTCGCCATTTTCAACCGAAAAGAGCTTGTAGTCAAAGCTACTGTTGCCCAATATCTTGTCTAAATGGTCGCGATTGGTATCGGTAATGAATATCTGTCCGAAGCTATCGCCCGAAACCAACTTCACTATTTGCTCAACACGGTCGGCATCTAACTTATCGAATATATCATCGAGCAACAGCAATGGCGTCTTGTTGCCTGCTGCACGTTTCAGGAAATTGAACTGTGCGAGCTTCAACGCCAACACAAAGGTCTTGTTCTGTCCCTGACTTCCTTCACGCTTAATTGGGAAACCGCCTAACGACATAACAAGGTCGTCCTTATGAATACCGTGCAACGAATAGCCCATAATGCGGTCTTTCGCCCTGTCGCGCTGTATAACCTCCAACAAATCGCCACGTTCGCCATGCGAAACATATTGCAAAGACACCTGTTCGCGGTTTTGCGAAATAGCTTGATAAATAGATTGGAACACGGGCACAAGTTGTTCGATAAAGGCTGCACGCTTCTTGTAAATCTCTGTTCCGTACTCTGCCATCTGCATTTCCAAGAGTTCTAACAGTGTGCCGTCGGGTTCTTCCTCTTGTTTCAGCAAGCTATTACGTTGTTGCAAAGCCTTGTTGTAACGCGTAAGCGACTCTATGTAAGGGCGGTCGTACTGCGAAATAACAACGTCCATAAGACGACGACGCTCCTCGCTCCCACCTTCAATAATCGAAATGTCGGACGGCGAGACGAAAATTAAGGGTATCAGACCGATGTGTTCCGACAGTTTCTTATATTCTTTCTTGTTCCGCTTGAAATGCTTCTTCGACCCTCGCTTCATACTGCAATATACTTGCTCTCTGTTTTCTGCATTTGTTGTATAGTCGCCTTCCAAGACAAAGAAGTCGCTACTATGGCACATAACCTCCGAATCTTTCGAGTTGAAGGCACTTTTACAGAACGAAAGATAATACACGGCATCGAGCAAGTTGGTCTTACCTACTCCGTTATGCCCAATAAAACAATTCAGCTTAGCCGACAAATTGAGTGTTGCCGCCTCTATGTTCTTATAATTTATAATTGAAAGCTTGTCTAATCGCATGTAGTTTCTGCAAGTTTTATCTAACAACTTGGGCATACAAAGATACGGAAATTAATGCTTATAATGAAAAATGTGCCCACTTTTGTTTTGAAGAACAAAAAAAGAGTTGCCTTCCGACAACTCTTTTTTCTTAACAACCACTACCGTCTATATTGCACGACGGTGCGTCGTTCCTGTTCGGTTGCAAACCTGCCTCCTCTGCATTCAGCGTTACGGTGCCGTCTTCCAACACAAAACAGGGTATGCCTGCATAGCCTTTCGCACGTGCCTCTGCAAAAACAGGGTTGTTATCGCGCAAGCGTAAAAACTCTTTCAGAAAGCGAACGTGCTCGCCAATATCTATTAGCTCGTATCGGCTGTCGCCTTTTACCTGCTCATCTACTGCCACACAGTCTGGGCAAGTTTTCATTCCATATATCTTTATCATAGCTGTTGCGGTTAATGATTACAAATCTTGCTTGCATCTACTGTAAATTCATCGCTGTTAGAAGGCATGAACTTCCCTTTTTCTTCAAGGAAATCAACAAGTTCTTCAGCTGTCATTCCTTCCACAGAACAGGTGTGGAAACGCTCTTCTGTGCCGAATTTATCAACAATTGCTTTTACTAAACTTTCCTTTGTGCTATAACTGTTGCCCTCCATCATGTGGAGAACATCGTGTCCATGTGCCATTTTCGTATCCTTTCTTTTAATTTGTTGCGTCGCACAAGGCGACTTCTTTTTTCTTAATTACCTTGTAAAATACAGAACGAGGAATATCATTGCTGAAATTCCTCGTCCGCTTTGGGTGGACGGTGGGACTCGAACCCACGACATTCAGAACCACAAACGGAGGTTTTATAAATCATAACTTTCTGATAATTAGATGTTTATATTGTGGTGCTTTTTGGATTCGGTTGATTATCAGTCAATTTTCCAAATATTTTTAATTTCAACATCTCTCTATCTTCTAAGAGCATGTCCATTAGTTTCTCCTTTATCGCTTGTACTCTTGTAAATTGCGACTGGTATTCCTCCATTTGGTCTTGCATCCTGTCAATCTGATGTTGTAACCGTTCTATAACAATACGTTGGTTCTTGATTATATCAAGCAGGTCGGAATATGTCTCTTGACCATTTATATCAGAAATATAGTTGTGGGTGATAATGTCTCGTCCAGCGTTTCCCTCATTGATGTTGTTAGAATCGTTGATATTACCATTCTCCGCACTCATAATTTGTTCTTTATCCATATTTTGTTTATATTAGGTTATATAATTCTTTGACTGACAATGCGAATAGCTTGCCACATACCCCTTATTTCTTTCCTCTCGACATCTACCTGCCCATGAATTGGATTGTCTGCTTTCAGCGTAATGAAATTCTTATCGAACAAGCTGTTCTTTAATACTCTCTTTATCGTCAACGTTTTACTATACACAACCAAAACCACTCCAGATGCCTCTTCCCATTTTGTATCTGGTATAATTCTTGCAAGCACTTTTGATTTGTCTGGAATGCTTGGTGTCATGCTGTCTCCGTCTATCTGAAATACTTTGTATTCTATATTATTCAAATTCTCGCCGTCTTCTGACATCACGCCGTATGTTTCCTCTTCATAAGTATTATTGTAAAGGCTTTCTACAAAAGATGCCTTGGCATCAATAGATACGTACGGAACGTTCACAAGTTCTTCACGTAGATATGGTTTTACTTCCCTTGCGGTACTGTTTTTTGATGTTTGCATGTTAATGTTGTTAGAACCGTTAACGCTTCCCCCAGCAATTACCAACTGATTGTTTTTCCCCGATTGGGTGATATCCCCTGTAAGGAACATCTCACCCTCGCCTGTGAGTAACCAATTCAAATCAATAATGCTGAATGTCTTGCAGAAGGCCTTTACAAATTTATCAGTGAGATATTTTTCATTCCCATTCAGCGCACTTGAAACGTTTGTCCGCTGACGTTTCATTTTATTGGCAACATCATCTTGACTTCCTACAATACCTTGAAATCTAAGGTATTCATAAGCTCTTTTTATTCTTTCAGAACGTTTCATAATGTTAATTTTATGTTAATACTTCGCTTTGTGGTTTTTATTACTACTTTTTGTAGTATTTTTGCCACTGCGATTGCCAAATAATTGCAGGACAATACGATTTCTATCCCTCGCAAGAGGATTTTATATAGATTTTAAACCTCAGTGAAAATTTGGCTTTCATTGGGGTTTATTGTTTTATACAGCCGACCCCTCCACATATCAACATATCATTATGAGGAAGATAAACGTACCAATAGCTTTAATTAAAGATTGCAGCCGAGACAAGCTGCAATTGGAGTGCCTTGCACTCTCTGTTATTATTAAGCGTACGTTTGTCAATTCAACATTGTATGGTGTTAATATTGGAAATTTCAGACGCACTTTCAAATGTTCCTACACTAAGGCTCAGAAAATGATTGAAGCTGTAAAAGAATGTAGTCTTTTCGTTTATAATGAAAAGCACGATTTCCTATTTGCCAAGTCATTCAAGAGTAAAGATGTTAAACATTACGGCAAGAACGGAAAGTTCCTCGCCAATGCTGACTTCTGTAAGAAAATATATGAAAGCGCAAACTCTCTCCGTGAAGTTACTCGCTTATTGCGAGAGACGTTGTTAGCTAACGTAATGGTCGCACAGCAAAGGGAATTACTTGGTAGTAATGCCAAAAATCAATCTAACGGTAAAGCAGCCCGAAGCAAAGCACCTATTGCACTACGTAAGCTCGCAAAGTCAATCTCTATGAGCAAGGCGTCAGCAGGAAGATACATTTCTAAAATGGAAAAGGACGGAAAAGTAAGCAAGAGCGAAATTGTAGCTGAATGCGTCCTCCCATATTATACCAGCGAGAAAGCAAGTGAGTGGATAGCATCACACCCACGACAAAGGCTTTGCGTGTGGTATTCAGAAAAGTACCGACAGTTCACTGCGTGGATTACACACGGAAGATTTTACTCTCTCAATGACGGGACTTTTGACAGAAGTTTCCGTAATGTTATTTACAATCACAAGAAGCGATTGTCTGCGATAAACAGCCATTGTAACCCATTGTCTTATCTTGATAATTTCAATGCTTAAGCTATGCTGTTTTTTTTGCAACACACTTCATAGTAATAATACCCTCCTTTCGTGCACGTATTACGCATACACGTGGGTAGGCGAAAACTAAAATCTTATGACAAACAAAGAAAAACTTAACGAAGTCGTGAAATTCCTCAACAAAGAGGGGATAGATTTTATTTTGAGACCCGAAGACGTTAAAATAAAATCTAATCTTTACATTCCAAAGTGGAAAATTGGTGTAAAAATCGAAGATGAGAACGGCGAACGTTATTTCCAATCTCATAAACGCTATATTTCGATAGTTTTTATTCGTGAAAACGAAACAGCAAAATTTATTTTGGAGAAACTGCAGAACGTTATAGTTCAGAAAATGCTGGTAGCTCAACGGAATTTCTTAAAAGATACCGATAAATAGGTCGGTTGTATCAACAAATCAAAGAACTCTTTTTTAGGTGGCTATTTTATGCCGCCTTTTTATTTATATATGGTGTATTTGCTAACTTATATTTAGTTGTGTTAAAAACACGTTAAATACAACAAAAAGTAGTAGTTTTATTTGCACAATACTACACTACGTCGTATCTTTGCATACGTAAACGATATACATACGCTGCAAATATAGCTAATATATTTCAAAGCTGCAAAAGTTTACGGTGTTTTTTGAATTGTTGGTACAGATTAGCCGAAAAGCATTTACGTATAGCAGAAGTGCCGAGACTACGCAAAGGGCTGAATAGGCAGCTAATAATAATGAAAGAACTTTGATATGTAGTGATAGTGCGTAACGTCCATTAACGCATTGAGTAGTCTGTTTGGGCAGCAGAAGTCGCTAAGCTATATATGACAATATAGCCCTTGCCGTGTGTAATGGCACTGCAATCGAATTGAGCAAGGGTACAACAAAAAACATTAACTATGAAAGAATTGAACAAATTAGAAGAAACTATCATATATGAAGTTTCTTCCTATATGAAAGATACTTATAATACAGATATAAGTACTTTCGTAGAATTAGAAGACGGCACGACAGCTGACGTAACAGGTACGGCAGGTTATGATTCTTACGAAGAAGATGATTTCCATTGCGGATATGGCAACGGCACAGGCTACTGTGTAACATCTGCAAGTGTCAACCTTAGTATTAAGGCGTACGATACCAACGATATTGAAATAGAAGTAGACGAATATGCTATCGCAAAGGCGATAGAAAGAGAATTTGACGAATGATATTACAGATAATATTTGCAGTAGGCGCAATATATTGCGCTGCTGCGGTAGGTAAATTCCTATGGCAGGAAAGAGGTTGCTTTAAAGCAGTCTTTAAAGATATAAAAAACGAATTGTCAAACAAATGAATATTATTATGAATAATCCTATTATTACACTCTCCGAATTAGTTCAGCGAGAGTATGGCGAAAGTATTTTAACTGAAGTTTTGGGCAAAAGCGGACAAGACCATTGCCCTGTTGTTAAGGTGAGAATTACTCTCCCTAATGGCGTTTACAGGGACGCAACAGGCTGTAACAAAAGAGTTGCCAAGCAAAAGGGCAGCTCAAGAGTTGTTAGACTACTTAAATGAATAAGTATGGAAAAAGACGACAGTATATTAGGGCTAATCTCTCTAATTAAAGAGTTGTCCGAAGAAACAGGAAAAATGCTCGAAGAGCGTAACAAAACTTGCGGATTTGATTTTTTAGAAGACGCCATATAGATTGTGTGTAATATTTAAATTTTTAGTTGAAGCTGCCCTTTCTGTTAGAACAGGGCGGCATTTCCCCACGCAACCACAGCTCGGATATGTGGTGTACTTGGTCTAAATCAGCGTTCGACTCGCTGGGTGGGGGCAATGTTTTTCATAGTTATTTAATTTGTTAGGGTTTCCCTACCGTGCGTGAGTATAGTAGGGCTTTCGGTGGCGTAGCATTGGTAAGCAAGCGAAGGCGTACGCTTTGCGTCGGATATTCGACTATGCAGGTTCGACTCCTGCCGCCATCACGATTTAAAGATAAAAAAATATAGAAATGACAGAAAGAACATTAACAGAAAAAAGGTATTCATACAACGAGTTATTTTGCCACCTTGCCAAAGGTGAGAAACTGCACGTGTCGTTAAAATGCTATTCCAAAGGAATGGTGCAAACGACCTGCTCTTACTGGAACAGGATTAAGGGCTGCGACCCATTAAACAATATGTTTGCAACCTCAACGAGAGAGAAGAGGGGGTTTATCACCATTACTCGGCGATATTGATATGGAAATTTCCATTGCTGAATTGGGTGGTATCATTTCCGACTTCGTGCGTGTAGGCTACAATTCGGCGATAAAGGATTATGAACCTGCGCAAGACCAACTAAGGAAAAGCGAGGTTAAGAAGTGGCTTAAATTCAGAAAAATAGAATATAAGCAATTCCAATCTCTTGTTGAAAAAGGTCTTATCCACACACGTAAAGGTAGTTCTGAAAATTCCCCTTTGTATTTCTCAAAGGCAGAGATACAGAAAGCTATGGCGACAATGAGAATAAACCAATTGGTAACAACTAATAAACTGAATATGTATGAAAGAAGGTAATAACGATTTTATGGAAAATCCGAACTTATTCATATTTAACAAGGTTCGGAAAGTACCCAACAATGCGTTAAAACAAATAAACGCAGGCAGGCTAAAAGGTATGTCAGATGTTAACCCCGTGTGGCGTATTCTTGCAATGACTGATACATTTGGCGTTTGTGGTGTCGGCTGGAAATACGAGATAACCAAGCAGTGGACAGAAGCATACGGCAACGAAATCAAAGGGTTTTGTAACATTAATATGTATATAAAAGTTGATGGCAAGTGGAGCGACGCAATCCCTGGCACGGGTGGGGCTTCGTTTGTCGCTATGGAACGAAATGGCGCATACGTTTCTGACGAAGTATACAAGATGGCTCTAACTGATGCGCTTTCTGTTGCTATGAAATCTATCGGTGTGGCTGCTGATATATATTTTTCTAAAGGTGCAGACCTCGGCACAAAGTACGCTATCAACGAACAAGCGGCAAATGGAACACTCCCTACACAACCAACAGACCCTAACTTAGAATTAATTCTTGCTAACATCAAGGCTGCAGGGAATACAGATGAGTTAAAACGTATTTGGGACGAATGCTATGCGTACCAAAGTAACCCAATATTCAAGGGCGCAATGAGTGCCCGTAAAAAGGAACTACAATGATAAAGTTAATAGATAGTCAAGTGGTATTCAATCAAGAATACCACACTTATTCACTGAATGGGATAACACTGAATGGGATAACAGGGCTGATAAAGTCCCAATTATTTCCTAATCTTTACAAGGACATTCCTCAGTACATTCTTGATAAGGCTGCCGAACGTGGTACAATGGTGCACGAAAGTATCGAGTTATTCGATGCAGGCTTTGAGCCGAAGGTCTCCACTCCCGAACTTGAAAATTACAAGCGTATCAAGCAAGAAAATGAACTCACGACGATTACAAATGAGTATATCGTAACGGATAAGGAGCATTTTGCGAGCGCAATAGACCTTGTACTATGTAAGGGCGAAGACATTATCCTCGCTGACATCAAGACTACTTACACGCTGGATAAAGAGTACGTGCGTTGGCAGTTGAGTATATACGCATATCTCTTTGAACTCCAAAACCCCGACTTAAAGGTAAGCAAGCTCTATGCGCTTTGGTTACGTGATGATAAATCGGAGTTCGCAGAGGTAAAACGTGTCGAAATCGACACCATTAAGGGCTTATTACAATGCGAGATTGACGGGCGCAAATTCAATGCGCCAGCAAATAAGGCGGACAATATGCCGTCTGAAATCAAGCAGGCAGAAAAGGCAATATATCACCTTATCACGCAGATTAAGGAACTTGACGCACAGAAGAAAGAACTTTCTAAGGGGCTTTTAAAACTGATGCAAGATAACGATGTGAAAACCTACAAAGGCGAACACATCACACTATCACGCAAGGCTGCAAGCACCCGTGAGGATATAGACAAGAAGAAGCTCAAAGATGAATTTCCCGAAATATATGCAGCGTGTTTAAAGACAACAAAAATAAACGAAACGTTACAAATAAGATAGAATATGGCAAATACAAAATCGGGCGTAGTCCTTGCAGTAGGACAGCCGCAGCAATTAACTTCAAAAGGTGGAAAGATATTCACAAAGCGTTCGCTTTATGTGGATTGCACCCCATATGATGGAATTACAGGTGAGCGTTCTCAATACGAGAACAAAATTATGTTTGATTTTATGGAGAGCAAAATATCCTTGCTTGATAACATTCAAGTTGGGCAGGTTGTAACGGTTTCCTTTGACTTGCAAGGTAGCGAGCTTACAGAACAGGACGGACAAGTGAAATACTTTACACACGTTCGACCTTTCAAAGTCGAAGTACGCCAGGCGCAACAGCCACAAGCACCACAGCAAGGCGGTTATCCTCAACAACAAGCATCATATCCGCCACAGAACGATGAACCTCCATTCTAATGGTTTACGATACATCAAACCCACTCGACAACGCTAACTTCCTGCTACGTGCTAAGAAGTTAGCCGAGAGTGGGAAAATTGTGGAGCTAACCGAGAAGAAACCAAGGCGGAGTTTACCACAGAATAAGTATCTGCATGTTATACTCGCTTACTTCGGTACACAGACAGGCGACACGCTTGCTTGGGTCAAGGAAAGATATTACAAGGTACTGATTAACTCCGACATCTTTATCCGTCAAAAAGATGATAAATTCTTAGGAAAGACGCAATACCTTAGAAGTAGTGCCGACCTCGATACGGCAGAAATGAGTTTGTCAATAGAAAGGTTCAGAAATTGGGCTGCACAAGAAGCTGGCATTTATATTCCATCAGCAGATGAAGCAATACTCATTCAGCAGATGGAAATAGAAATAGAAAGAAACAAAGAACACTTATAAAACAATGGGAATAATTAACAAAAAATGCAAATCTCTACAATCGTAGAGGAGGTTTGATGGTAGCAGCAGGTTGCTATCAGAAAGATTATCATGGCAACTTTATGCCAGAGACAGTTGGGCGATTGTGCCATAAAACCAACAAAAGAAAGAAACAATGAGAAGCAAAACTACTTCTTGGTTTGAGACCAAGGTGCGTTACGATAAGACCATGGAAGATGGTCAGAACAAAAAGGTTACAGAGGCTTACACCGTAGAGGCGTTGAGCTTTTCTGAAGCAGAGAGTGCCATAACAGAAGAAATATCGCACTATATCAGCGGCGAGTTTGACGTAAAGGCGATTACTCGTGTCCTTATGGCGAGATTTTCTTCAGCGATGCTGACAGCGACGACAGATGGTATCGTGCAAGACTTGCATTCATTACCATTGACGAAAAGACAGAGAAAGAAAAACGTTCCAACGTTGTTTACCTTGTTCAGGCTGAAAGTCTTGACAAGGCTCGTCAATACGTCAAAGACGTAATGACTAAGACGATGATTGATTATGAGGTGGCTTCTATTTCAGAAACACCTACAATGGACGTATTTGAGAAAACTAAATAAAAAGAGTTCAATAAGTGGGGAAACCGCCCCACGCTTGCTTTGGTGGCGGAATTGGTAGACGCTGCCCAAAATATGGGTAGGCATATAGCGTGAGAGTCATGATGTTAAACGCTTTGTAAGTCCGTGCAGGTTCGACTCCTGACCAAAGCACGAATCTTAGTGATTCATAATACTCAATTTATTTTCACAGCCTCACAGCGGTGGGGCACTCCGATGTATGGTGTAATGGTAGCACAACAGATTTTGGTTCTGTTAGTGGCGGTTCGAGTCCGCCTACATTGACTTAAATTTATAATTATGGAAAGAATAACATCAGCAACCATTTTCAAAGCATTTGACGGAACAATTTTTGAATCGGAAATAAAATGCAAAGAATACGAGAAGAAGAGGAAAGAGTTTTTGGATAGGATAAAATTCTTTTTGGTAAAACATTCTCCTGATTTGACGGAAACAGGACTTTTTACAAATGGTTTGCTTGTAGCCGTTTATTCAATAGAGGGATTGCATCGAGAGATAGTGAACAACTATTGCATCAAAAGATTTGGATATTTAGGAGAATCTGTGCAAGGGTATAGATTTCAGACCTATTTCAGTGTTTCATCGATAGACTTTGAAACATATATGAGCGGTGTAATTGTGGAATGGAGAGGTAAACGACGTTGCGATAAAATCCTCCTTAGTCCAAATGAGCTTGACGAGTTCAAAGGTATAGAAAGATTTGATTATATGAAAGAATGGGGATTTAAGTAATGCCATACTATCTCAAAAAGAAAACAGACAAGCCAAAGAAACGGCAAACAAGCCTATCGACTTTGGTAAAGAAGTTGGATAAGGTGTTCAGTCAGTATATCAGATTGCGAGATACTTTCCCTAACGGGACATTCAGATGTATATCGTGCGGAAAGATAAAGCCTTTTGACCAATCCGATTGTGGGCATTATCATTCGAGACGGCACATGTCTACCCGCTTCGATGAGGAGAATTGCAATAGCGAATGTCGTTACTGTAATAGGTTTTCAGCCGACCACCTCATCGGGTATCGTGAGAACCTTATCAAGAAGATAGGGATGAAGCGGTTTCAGCTATTAGAAGTCAAGGTACATCAGACAAAGAAGTGGTCTTGCTTTGAACTTGAACAACTGATTAAGTATTATTCAGCCTTAGTAAAGATATTGAGCGATGAGAAAGGGATAAGGATATGAAAAATATAATCCATTTATATATAATTAGTGAGTGTGGGAAGAAATGCCCTATGTGTTGCAACAAGTTGTACGACATAGAATCTTTGCCTATTGTTTCAGTGGAGGAGTTAAGGTCTGCCGATACGGTCTGCCTGACAGGTGGCGACCCTTTTCTGTATAACGAATTACATAAATTTATAGACAGATTAAGAGGACAATATCCTAATATTAAAAATTTATATGCTTATACGTCTGGATATGCCTTATACAATTATCTCAATCTCAATTGGATTGCCTTTGGTAAACTTGACGGCGTATCCATAGCACCAAAAGATGTTAGCGATTGGATGTCGCTAAAAAATATACTCAAAAATGAGGTGTATAATAGGATTCTATCATCTATGAAGTCTAACCGATTGATGATATTTGACAGTCAAAAGGCTAACTTTGAAAAGTTCCTAAAAGATATAGACTTGTCAATGTTTACTATCTTGGGCAGAAAATGGGATAAAGAATTTCATACTCCCGAAAATGAGATGTTTAGAAGACTACCAATATTATTTGAACATGATGTATAAACTTCGTGATTATCAACAAAAGGCTTCCGATACAGCGGTAGCCTTTTTTAATGATAAGAAAGCAAGGTATAACGCTATTATGGTGATGCCTACGGGTTGTGGGAAATCGCTTGTGATAGCTGACATTGCAAATAGACTGCAAGGACATATGCTTGTCTTTCAGCCGTCAAAAGAAATTTTGGAACAAAACTATAAGAAGTTATGTTCCTATGGGATAATTGATTGTGGTGTGTATTCAGCATCATTTAATTCAAGAAATATCAACCGAATAACCTTTGCAACAATAGGAAGTGTAATAAGACATATAGATGACTTTCAGCACTTCAATAACGTAATCATAGATGAATGCCACTTTGTTAATGCAAAGGGTGGTATGTATGAAGAATTTATCCACGCTACGGGGTGCAAGGTATTAGGATTAACTGCTACTCCTTACAGATTAAGCTCAAGCAGCTTTGGCGCAATGCTAAAGTTCCTTACTCGTACCCGTCCAATGATATTTTCAAAGGTTATCTATCAAGTGCAAATATCGACATTACTCGATATGGGCTTTCTTTCAAAGATAGATTACTTCCAAATGAACCCATTAGGGTGGGACGAGAATAATCTGCAAGCAAATTCAACTGGTGCAGACTATACAGATAAATCAGTAGAAGCAGAGTATAATAGAATTGACTTCTACGGCTATTTAGTCAGCATCGTGAAACGACTACTTTCGCCAAAACGTGGCGGAGCAAGGAAAGGCATATTAGTCTTTACTCGCTTTCTGAAAGAGGCTGAACGACTGACGCAAAGCATTGATTGCTGCGAAATGGTATCAGGAACAACGCCAAAAGCAGAACGTGAACACATATTGAATGACTTTAAGAGCGGTAAGATAAAGGTTGTTGTGAATGTAGGAGTATTGACAACTGGATTTGATTATCCAGAGCTTGATACTGTTGTTATGGCACGCCCTACAATGTCGCTTGCTATGTACTATCAGATAGTAGGTAGAGAGATACGACCATATAAGGATAAACAAGCGTGGTTTGTAGACCTTTGTGGAAACATCAACCGCTTCGGCAAGGTTGAGGACTTAAAACTAATCGATACCAATGGAAAAGGCAAATGGGCGGTGTTCAGTAATGGTAAACAATTAACAAATGTGATATTTCAATAATGAAAGATATAGAGATTTACAACGATAGCTTCCAAAACTATAAGAGCTATCATATTCCAAAGGCGCAACTAATACTTACAGATGTTCCTTACAATCTCGGTAATAACGCCTATGCGAGTAACCCTACTTGGTACGAAGGTGGCAATAATAAGAATGGAGAAAGTGAGAAAGCTGGCAAGAAATTCTTTTCTTCGGAGAATGAATTTAGACCTGCCGAATTTATGCACTTCTGTTCAAAAATGCTGATAAAAGAGCCAAAAGAAGCAGGGAAAGCACCTTGTATGATATTGTTTTGCGAATATGAACAACAATTCCAATTTATTGAATTAGGCAAGAAATATGGACTTATGCACTATATTCCTTTGGTCTTTCGCAAGAACTATTCGCCACAGGTATTAAAGGCGAATATGAAGATTGTAGGTAATTGCGAATATGGACTACTTCTTTATCGTGATAAATTGCCAAAATTCAACAATGACGGGCAAATGGTTTTTAACTGTATGGACTACCCAAGAGATACAAGCACGCCAAGAGTACACCCTACACAGAAGAGCGTACCACTGCTTGAAAGACTCATCGAGCTATTCACAGACAAAGGCGAGATAGTAATAGACCCTTGTTCAGGTAGTGGAACGACCTTGTTAGCCACTGCTAATCTCGAAAGAAAGGCATACGGATTTGAAGTGAATAGGCAATTTTGTAAAGATGCAGAAACCAAAGTTTTAAGACGAATACAGAAAAAACTATTTATCTAAATGATAAAACTTGATGACAAGTTTACCATTCGATATTCCCCCCACGAGCAGCTTGTGATGTTACGGCTAATCGTGGGGGCTGACGATGACGGCATTTCACGCACAAGTTATCGAAATCTTGCAAATGATTGCGGATTGTCCCTACAAACTTGTAGGAATGTTTTATCCTCACTTGCTAATAAAGGAGATATAGACACGATTGCCAACAAAAAAGGGACATTCTTTGTCGTGAATAGGTGTGATGATTATCGCTTTGGTAAGAAGAAAGCCAACGAGCAATCAAAGCAGGTTTTAACGTCTTTACAAGCAAAATGTAATGACCGAGAGAAAGCGTTTGAAAAGAGCCTTATCCCTTTTGTTTCTTCACGTGGTGGCACTTATGAGCCTACGATGATACGTGTTTTCTTTAACTATTGGACAGAAAGAAACAAATCAGGAACCAAGATGCGCTTTGAACTTGAAAAGACGTGGGAAACGTCAAAGAGGTTACAAACGTGGGCAAGCAGGGAGAAAGTACCAAAGAGTACCACCGCCCTCAAATCGTCTGAAATGAATTACGATAAAGATAGTGATTGGTAAATGGAACAAATAAATTTTAAAGCAACCATAGATAGGTTGCGAGATACAACGTATAAGCCGCTACCTGACAAAGTGCAAATCAGTATACCAAATGCAGGAACGCACCTTAAAGGAGGATTAAAGTATTTCTGTGGTGATGGTGCAAAGTGGAATACTGACTATGAAAAGATTGTTCAGTGGCTCACTGACAATAAAGGAAAAGGACTAATGCTTGTTGGGGGGTGTGGTGTTGGCAAAACTCTAATAGGAATGAGAATAATTCCTCTTCTGCTTAACCACTATTGCCGTAAGGTGGTAACAATCTGCACGGCAAACGAACTCAACAAGTCGCCCGATGAGATTATTAAATACCACATTATCTATATTGACGATGTGGGAACAGAGGATATTTCTAATATCTACGGAAACAAGCGTGTGCCATTTGCAGAGTTGGTTGATTTAGCAGAGCGTGATGGTAAGTTACTGATGTTCTCTACCAACTTAGACGAAGAACATTTAAAAGCTAAATATGGTGATAGAGTCGTTGATAGGCTTCACGCTATCACAAGGAGAGTAACAATAACTGGTAAAACAAACAGAAAATAAATTATCAACAAAGTTATGAAAACAGAAACAACAAACAAGCTATGCGCATCTTATATGGAAGATGCAAGAGCGTTAAAGAGAAAATTTCCTAACAGAGAGTTCGTTTTGAGAAAAGTAGAATATGCTTACAAGGCAGGGTTGAAAGATGCCTACAAAGGCATAAAGCTTTTGGACTGGACGGTTGGAAAGTATGGAATGCGGGCGAATACATTTGTAGGTATGTTCTCTATCCGTCCACTTTTGAAAGGTGGATTTGATGTAGACTACAACGGCAAAACGTTGTGTACTCGTCTTACCTTATCAAAGGCGAAAGAGTTCGCAAATAATATTTACAGGAAAAAAGCAAAGGAAAGGTTGGGACTATGACGAGCGAAGAGAAATTAGATAAGGTTTTCCACTACATCGACCGCAAGGCTGAATTTGGTAATACCTTATCAGTAGGCAATGTATTAAATGGAACAGACCCTTTTGTGTATATCTCACTTAATGAGCAAGGTAGGATTTATAAAGAGTATGGAAAATGCTTTCCTACCTTAAGTCCTTATCATTTATATATGACAGGTAGAGTTCTTAAAACAGAATTTGAAAAAGGAGGAACTATGATAGCAACAATAATTATCCTTGTTCTTATGATACTTCGGTTAGGCTATTATTTAGCAAAGAATGGAGAACCAATGACAGGAACTTATAGTTTTTGGAATGCACTTTTTGGAGTATTGATAAACATAGCCTTACTCTACTGGGCAGGCTTGTTTGAAAAGTTCTTTAATTGATTATATTATGACAATAACAGAATTACAAAAGGCACTTCAAGAAATGTACGAAAAGTACGGGGATATTGAAGTAGCTATTCAAAACGGAGACGATGGCGGAGATTACTACGGTCAGAGAGAAATAGTATACGTAGAAAAAGAGGGAAAATACCCTAACGAAATGGTTGTTCTGGCGTAAAAAGGCAAAATTATGAGCAAACTAATTCCACGCAAGATAAAAAAGGCTTGCAAAGCATACAGAAATGATGCCCCGCTTATTATTAAAACAAAGTGGTTGCGATATATACGTAATCAAATTGTCGTAGGAAGAATTGACGTTACTGACGACTTTACAACAAGGTATGGGAGTTTGATAGCTGAATATATTGATTATGGGAAAATTTTATAAGCTACTTACCTATCTAAGAACTACTGTTTATCCTGCTTTTATGGTATATCTTTTAATTGCGTATTTCAATTGAGATATATATTGGGTAGAAAAACAAAGCAATGTTTTTAGTAGAATTGCTTTTGTAGTTATTCTATCGCTTGTTTGGTGGGTATATGACGAAAAGGAGAAAGAATTATGATTAAGAAACTAATTTGCAGACTATTCGGACACGTATATGTTGAGGAAATGTACGCAGCTCCACTCGCTGAAAAAGAACGCAGGTACGTAGTGGTTAAGGAGTGTAATTGCGCTCGTTGTGGAAAGAATATATCTTTTGAAGAAAGTGAGCCAAAATCACGTGCGGAGTTGTTGCAGGGTGGTTGGTTCATTAAGTCAAAACCTATTTATATTCCACGTCTGTATAACTAAAAGGAGGAAATATGATAAAAGATTTATCGCTACTATTTGGCAGCGTCCTTATAGCTTGCTATTTGGCGTTTGCTTTTGTTTGTTGGGATATAGTGTGGGTGGCGCACGTAGACACTATTATAAGAGCATCTTTTATGATGATTTATGTTGCAATATGTCTTATATGTATACCCATTTATTTTGAATGCAAAGATAAATCTTAAAGATTAAAACAGTATGGTATCAATATCAGACATTCAAAATGGTTCGTATCATTGGGGAACGGAAGTTTCTCACGCTAATAATATAGAAAGTGCATACGATTTTATAGAAAATGAGTTACCGCAAAATGTAGATGTTTATTTCCTAGATGAAAACTATTTGGAATTTATATTTGAAGATGGTAAGTATTATTCTGTAACTATATTTGGTAATGGAGACTTTACCCACTATCAAGCTAATTTTGAATTTATAAAATAATTAACTATGGGCGGAATAACACCAAGTTTACAGAAGAAAATAGACTACTCCATAAAGGTAATACAGAAAGCTGAACGGCTTGCCCTATCAATGAATGACGAGGGATTTTGGTTAGCCTTTAGCGGTGGGAAAGATAGTCAAGTGCTATACCACCTTACGCTTATGGCAGGTGTAAAGTTTAAGGCGTATATGAATTTAACAAGTGTAGACCCTCCCGAAGTGATTCGCTTTGTAAGGAAGAACTACCCCGAAGTCAAAATGATAAAGCCAAAGATGAGCATTTATAATATGGCAGTCAAAAAGGGCATATTACCTACAATGCGATTACGATGGTGTTGTGCTGAATACAAAGAAACGTCAGGCGCAGGATATGTAACATTAATAGGCGTGAGAAAAGCCGAAAGCGTAAGGCGGTCGAAGCGAGAAATCGTTGAGAGTATGAATGCAAATCCAAAGAAACGCAAGCAATGGAACTTTGACCAATTTTCAGAACACGAGGAAAGTCTTGTGCAATGTATGGGAAATGGTAAGGAGAAGATAGTTGTTAGCCCTATTCTATATTGGACTGACGATGATGTTTGGACGTTCCTTAACACTAACAACATAGAACATTGTAGCTTATATGATAACGGGTATAGGCGTATTGGTTGTATATGTTGTCCGATGTCTTCTTTCAAACAGAAAGTACGAGAGTTAAAAGATTATCCGCACGTTAAAAAGAATTGGGTAAAAGCGTGCGCCAAACTAAAGGAAAAAGGGCTTGTGTGCCACGACTTGTCCCCTGACGATATCTTTGATTGGTGGATAAGTGGTAAGTCATACAAGAAGTGGTATGCAGAGAAATATTTGCAGCAGAAATTTAACTTTAAAGATACAACCGAATGAACGGAATAACAATTAACGATAAGCAGTATATCTTCATTGCAACAAGCAGGGACGTAGATTGCGACCAATGCGACTTGAACGAGGGTGATATATGCAAGAGTAGTGTAATATGCAAAACTTTTCACTACTTAATATATGGTAGTGAAGGAGTTGGAGTGTTTAAGGAACTAAAAGAAGAAAAGTAATATGAAAAGAACAAACAGACCAAACAGAAATGGTTATATCGAAATTGACTTTGACGGCAACGTTAAAGCTGGTTTCAAAGTAGAGAACGGAAATATCATAGTCTTAGGAGCTATGGACGGATATGGAAGACCAATCAAAATAGAAGATTAGACTATGATAGTATTTACTAATTTATTAATTGCTTTGGCTTTTTCGCTTGTTTGCTTAGGGTTTGCGAAAATGATTACAGAGTACATAAAGCTAAACAAGAGAATAGATAATTTGTTTGCTAATCAACGAATGATGTATAAATATCTCCTGCTTTCGTTGTTGGCGAATATGAGAAATTTAAGGGCATTGGCTATTATACAGGAGGAATACGAGATTGTAAATAGCATACAAAAGAACATAAAAAAAATAGAAAAAGAATTGAAAGATTATGAAACGTAGGTGTATAAAGTGTGTACACGGTTACAACATAACCCTTAACAGTATCCGTATTAATATTCAGTGTTGCAACTTTGGATTGAAATATGATGCTGTTCCTGTTGGCGAATTCTGTCCTATGGATGGGAGGAAACTACAAAATTTGAGAAAAGGATGCAAGAAACGAAGAAGATAATCCCTAAACACTGCACCCACCCTATTTGCCATTGTACAGATGGGGTGGACACAATAGACTGTTGGGCGTTCCTTAATGAAAGATTTGAGGAGTGTCCGCATATTAATTGTGAATGTTATAAAAGATAAAAGTATGTGTATGAGAGTAATATTTGAATTAGAAGTGGAGATAGATGGTAATTACGACATCAAAGACATTGAAGATTTCTATGCCTTTCAGTTTGGTCTTACGAAACATTTACCAAGCGACAATGCCTTAGCTAAAGAAAAGGTGTTATATAGTGAAGTAACAAATATTCAAGTACTGCAATATGAAGAAGATAATGTTTAGTGATGCTTTCTGCCTTACGCAGGCGGTGCTTAGTGGGGCAAAAACAATGACAAGGCGAGTACTGAAAGTGCCTAAAACTTGTAATGGTAAAGAAGTGTATAGTTTCAATATACTTACTAATAGTTTAGGTACTCAATGTGTGGATTTAATAGACTATGGTGGGAATGTTTTAGGCAGCTGGAAGCCACATTATGAAGTTGGAGAGGTAGTAGCTATTGCACAGCCATATAAGGATATTTATCCTAACGCTGACTTTGAAATGATAGACGATAAATTTATGACAGAAAGCGCAGGCTGGACGAATAAAATGTTTGTCCGTGCCGATTTGCTCCCCCACCACATCAGAATTACAGATGTTAAGGTGGAACGCTTGCAAGACATATCAGATGAAGACTGCATCAAAGAAGGCGTAGGTGCTTTTCTTAAGGTAATTTGCGAAAAAGCCTCGGGGAAATACGAAAAAAAGTCCGATAATATATATTGGATAACTGGTAGAGGTTACGACCAGAGTCTTTCATATTGCCATAATTGCGCAAGGAAAGAGGTTGAAGCATTAAATCAGAAGATTGGTAAAGGCTATGAAAAATACATCATTGACGGGGGCTGGGGAGTAGAAGACGAACACCCATGTTTTTGTGAAAAATGCGGAAAGCCTTTGCTGTTCGACTTCTGTGGAAATGTTGATTTGGAACTGCCAAATTTGGACTTGAGATACGAGAGCGACTTGTACATATTAAATCAGATACTCTCACAAGATGACGAAGATGCCGAGAAAGTTATTCGGTATTTTGCTCGTGAAGCCTTTGCATCATTAATTGATAAAATCAGTGGCAAAGGCACGTGGGAGAATAACCCATTCGTGGTAGCGTATAGTTTTAAATTGATAGATTAAAAGTAAAAATATGGAAAGAAAAATTATTGAAAATGGAACAACTTTTAGGTGGCACAATTCAAAAGAGGAGCTTCCAAACCTTAAGAACGAAAACGACACACTTACTTGTGTTGTCAAACGTAATGGGTGCCTGTCTCTTAGTGTATGGAACCAATATTACCAAGTATGGGACGATGAATTTGGCGACGATTGCGAAATGAGCAAGGAAACAGAACTTGAATGGTTTTCTCTTGATACGATGGAGGAAAGTGAAATTATTAAATTATAAGCAGGAAGGAATATATTAAAAGTAAATGAATTATGAAGATAAAGAAAATAATATCACAACATCGCCGAGATTTTCAGGCAGTATATGAGTGTGAACATTGTGGATATACTGTAGAAAGTTATGGATATGACGATGAGTATTTCCATAACGAAGTAATTCCAAACAAAATATGTCCGAAGTGTGGAAAGAAAGCAGATAAAAATTATCGTGCATTAAGTACAAAATACCCAGACGGAATGAATGTATAAATTAAAACTATAAATAAAAGAACTATGAAAGTAGAATTACAATGTGGCGATACAATCGCTATCCCCGATGGTTGCAAGGCGACTATTAAAGACGAAAGTGTGGTATTTGAGAAAGAAGAGATAGTGCAAGATTTTAAGGACGGGGATATACTCGTTACTACTATAGGTAAAAAGAGACGCAATGCCTTTATATATAAAGGCACGGATAAAAATGGTTTTCATTCTTACTATGCAGGAATAAATGCTGATGGATTACTTTCTGTCAATGACTCTTCAAACAGTAGGTGGGGCTGTTATGATTTATCCTACGCCACCGAAGAAGAAAAACAGCTGCTCTTCGATAAAATGAAAGAGCAAGGGTTAAAGTGGAATGCAGAAGAAAAGCGAGTAGAGAAGCTTAGGTGGAGAGCAGATGTCGGGGTAAAATACTATTTTGTAGACTCGTTATTAGACGTTCTGTACATTAAAGAATGTTGGAGTAGCCTCTGTAACAAACACTATTCAGCCCGCAACTACTTCCGTACCGAAGAACAAGCCGAAGAGGCTGCTAAACGTATAAAGGAAGTATTGTGCAACTATCACGAGGAAATAGGAGAATGAACATAACTGAACTAAGAATTGGCGACCGTGTGCAGGAAAAGAACACACGGTTTCCAATGACCGTTGTAGGCTTATATTCCACGCTCGATAACCTTAAGTTAGGCACGGTTGCCCTCGATTTCGAGGGCAACGAGGGCGATGTGTGGATACGCAAACCCGAAGAACTGGAGAGAGTAAACAGTCAGTCTACAGATTGGGATAAAGTAAGAATTAACGCTGCCATTGCCAATATGCAAACACTGATGGCACAGTCGTGGCAAATGGAAGCAGACGAAGTGGCAAAGGTAGCCGTTGAGTATGCCGATGCGCTAATTAAAGAATTGAAGAAATGAAAAGAACAAGAATGAACTTTTGGCTATGGACATTCATAACCATTATGTGGGAAGTTACCCTAATGGGCGCAATATCTCACCATCATTATAAAGACATTTATCTACCTTTCATAGGTATGGTAATCAGCCTGATACCCACGATTATTAACTTTTTAGCATTGGAAAAACAACGATGAAATTTAAACAAAGTATAACTTTTGATGGGCGAAACCTTAACGACATATTTCGCCTACCGTGTGTTGAAAGCATTGACAAGGGCGAAAATGGCAAGCCATACATTAAGCTGTATCGTAGCTGTACGGAGGGCAGACTGATTGCCACCGTAGGCACCGTATTGGTGCAGTTCAGTGGCGGCACGTGGCAAGTGTTCGGCAAAGAAGCGTGGGAAAGAGCCACCAAAGAATAGGCACGCAAATCTGTATCCATAGATATACAGGCGTATATCCCTAGATGTACAGGCGTATATCTATGGATGTAAAAACACAGAACAATATGACAATAGAACAATACACTTATTTAGTAGCCAAATATGGCGAGGAAACTGTCTACCGATTCTTTAAACGGTCGGTGGACGCATTAAAGAGGAAGTATAATGAACATATTTAAACCACAAACCCCATTCACAGGAATAAAGCAAACCGATTTAGCGCAAGCGTGGCAACAAAACCGCGAAACGCTAAACCATATTTCCGCCTTATTCCACGTAATAATAGGCGGAGCAAACAGCGTTGCGCAAACTGTTATGCTCGACACCATAAACTTGCTCTCTAAAACAAACCAATACAGAGGAAAGGCAAGGAACAACGCACATTTGGCGGTGAAAAGGTATAACGATTTCGACCGTCAGAATATGGACGATATGCGCAATAAGCAGATGGACAAACGTCAGTTCTATATGGACTATTTAGACAATTTGGAAGAACGACTGAAACCCGATGTGTTTCGTTTCAGACTTGCCATTAAACAAGTGTTGGACAAAAGAAATATTGATGGTAGCGAACTGAAATCGTACATTCTATGTACCTACGAAATGCTGCACTACTGTGTTACTTTATTCGATAGGTTCATAGAAGAACTGCCGTCTATTCCGCCTATAAATTTTAAAGAAACATACAGAACTGCCCGACTGGACGGTGTGTTTACAGCGTGGGGCAATCTTACGGACGTAATTTGTAAAGACTGTGCCAACATTCGATTAGACGACGACCCCAACTGTCGCCTTGCCCTAAACATTATAAAAACAAAAATAGTGTCGGAGCAAAGCATAAACCAAAGTGGCAAAGAGGCTCTAAACCTCAACCCCACCATACAGTTGGAAGCCGACCGTGCCGAAATGAACCACAACCGCAGACCATTTCAGCCATTGCAATTCACAGATGCTCAAATGGAATATCTAAAGAACAACTACTCAACCACACGAAACATAGACCTTGCCAAAACGTTAGGCATCAGCCTATCGAAACTTAACAAACTCGTAAAAGAACTCAACTTGACTAAACAGAACTAAAATAGTCCAAAAATAGTCCAATATTTGGACAGATATTAGACAGATATATAAAAACTCTTTTCAACTCATAATTATGTAGTAAGCCCCACCGTCCGTGATGGATAGTGGGGCTTTTTGCGTTTATGCGAAGTAACTATATTATTTCTGCTTTGAATAGAATAAGTATCGCACCACAAAAGCAAATATACCTATAACATTAGCGGTGGTGGTGGTTATCAGTGCCACAAGAACAGTATCGCTTAACGTGAAGCCGAACAACGAAAAACCACAGAAGAACAACACAAGAAACACCAACACCATATACACGCACAGAAACACAAACAGATTATTAGCATAAGTCTTACGCTGGCTTCTATTCTGTTTCTTGTTCTCCAGTTCCTCACGACTATCCTCAAGAGCTATCTTCTGCGCACTGTCGCTTTCCGATGATGTAATAATACATCCATCGCTTATATCCTCGTTTAAAAGATTTTTGTTAATCTTCATTTCTATGCTTTTTGCTCATTTAGACGTTTGGATATGTTTTGAGCCACAAGCGTGTAATACCTTTTAGTTGCCTTGTCAGGTATTACCACATTCAATCCTTGTTGGTAGTATTCTTTCCACGGAGTACCGTTCATGTGCAACTTAGATACAAGTTCACTATCAGAGAATTTACCATAGTTTCGCCATACAAACTCGCAAACTTTCTTTTCGTCATCACATTCTAAAGAAGGAGTATACACACAATCCTCACCACTTCCTATCTTATTGAAATCGAATACAGTTGTAGTTTTATCAATAGGGTTTCCTCCATATTGCTTAAACGAGTAATATACTGACGGGAACACTGGTCCATATTGCCACGCTTCCACCTTTTCGAGTTTTGCTCCATCTGTCGGTTTGTCCAACATAGCAAGTATATATCCGTGTGCAATATAAACAAGTTTCATTAACTTTAAAGGACGAATATCTATTTGGTCTTTGTGTGCTAATCTTACGAAATAGTTAGCTATCGCAAGTGCATAATTCTCCATTTTTTTGTTATTGTTGTTAGTTAGATGTTGCAAAGTTACACATAATAACCATAGAACGCAAACATATTTTTTATTTTTAACTACTCTTCCTTATACTATCTCTTATTCTTTGCACCACATTTCGCACGCTTGGAACTCGCTTGTAAAGGTAGTATAAAGCTATGGCTATGGCAAATAGAATGCTTACACCTATTATTAGCTGCCAAAAGTCGAAAGGTTTCGACACGGCTATCTGCTCTACGTGGCGTTGCTTTTGCTTGTGCTGCTCGGTGGCGTGTACTTTCGTTTTTACTACTTTATTTGCTGTGCTGTCTTTCTGCACGGACACACCTTTTCTATCACTCTTACGGCTTATCTTCGTTTCCTTGATACTCTTTAAGCCGTGATTGATTATAATGCTGCCATCGCCTTTGTATTCTACCATTGGCTGTTTAGCATTCGTGTCGTGAGTAAGACAGCTTTCCTTGCCGTAATAGGGCGTGTCGAATATGTACTCACGAATGAGCGTGGTATATTCGTCTATGCGTGATGTATCCACGAGTGAATACTTCACGCTTGCCTGTTCCTTTACCGTTTGCGCACTATCGAATGTGCGCTTTACATTCTCCACCTGCACGGCTTTCTTGGTCTTGCAACTGCAAAGGGTTATCAGTGCACATATCAGCACGCCCCATATTGCTCCTATTATCCTATTCATACGCTTATACTTTTAGTTTGAAACATTGTCTCCTTTGGCTGCCGTCGGGCTTCTTGTAACCCACGTGCACCCAGCGTGTGTACTTGTTCTTTTCAATTATGATTTGGTCGTAGGCGTAGCCTTTTCTTGCGAATACGTATGCCATGAAACGCTCGAACACGTCCTGCTTACCGTTGGCTGGAACAATGTCCGCTGCATAGCCAGCAACGTGCGCACTGTTCTTCACGCCACCCACAGCCTTATTTAACTCGGGACTTCTGTAGCCACTCGACACTATTAAAGACGGTGTACCCAAATTGTATTCGAGGCAATATTTTGCCCATTCAGCACGTATTGCTTCCAGTAGCGTTATAGTCTCTGTCAAATGAACCCTAACCACTGCTGGGGGCGTGTTATCTATTCCTTTCTCTTGTGCCACCTTTGAGGTGCACAACTCTCCTATTGTAAAGTTTGCCATATTTATATCATTAATATTAACATTACCACACCACCCATTATGCCTGCGAGTGCGTCCTTTAAATCGAAATTCTCTTTGCGTATAAAGTGGTCAATACATTCTTTTCCTGCCATTACTACTACAACAGCTACCAATGCTGCCAATACTCCAACGTGTAAGCGCATAATGGCTGCCACCATCATACCCACAATGAAATGTAGATACTTATCGCTACCAATGCTTGCCAACCGCTCAAATAGCTTGTATATCCTTTCTATCATATCTCTTTTAAGTATAGGTATTCGACCTTGTTAAGCCGAATACCCCATTTACATTACAATACCTTATTCTCTCCCTCGTAAAACTCTACAGATGGATAGCCTTTGGCAAGTATCTTCTGCTTTAACTCTTCGTTTACTGTGCCAACCACATTCCTAAATATTAGCTTCGGCTTATGCTCGTCTTGCGATACATCAGGTAGTATCTTTTCGGCAACGATGTTAATATCTAAAGCGTGTTCTTTATTCTCTTCCTTGAACTCGAAACACTCCACCTTGCTATCTTTAATGGTTGCTAAATAATAGTAAACATTTTTGTTTGACTGCCCATTCTTGGTAATTCTTACCTTTTTAGAAACGCATCCTACGAATAATTTATCTGCGCTTTGGAGAATCGCATCTTGATTGTTGTCAGGAATGCCATATCCAACAAAAAATCCTTGCGCAGTTATAGTTAAAGTGTTTACTATGGTATAATAAAATGAATTTGATATATCGCATAGTCCCATAGAAAATAAATCTAAGTCTAAATGTGGAGCATTCATACCCTCAAAGCAGTTTGTTCCCGTAATTGTTAAATAAGGGGTATCGAAGCAAACCTTTGCAAGTTCTAACTTCTCGTTAAAATCGGGGTCTGTTTCATTTGTACCTCTCATATATCCACCGTAAAATGTTTGTGCTAAAGATAATATATCTGTTATATTCTTCAAAAAGTAATCCAAAATTAAAGGATATGACGCATCACCGCTTGTGTCTAACCCTGCCACCCACGCTGCTGCTTTCTTCTGTAAGTCGGTGTAGTGGTCGGTTTCTTTCTCCACAATCTTTTCTACAACCTTTTCAACCACACGAGGCTCGGGTAATTGCAATTGCAGTGCATCGCCATTGTCCTCCACAAGTTCTATGTTGGTTGTGGTGGTTAGGTTCTCTTGTCTGATACCATCTTCGGTGTAGTCGGCATCGGGGTGATTAATGACGGCTGACACAATCAACCTACCTTTGGCAAGTCCGTGATTGTCGAAGAACATTATCAGCCGTTCTCCATCTCGCTTGCAATGGCTATACACGCCTGCTTTGCGCTCTGCTTTGTACACGGTGAAGCCTCCCTCTGTCTTTGCCGTTAATGTAAAATCGGCATCAGGAAAGTTCTCTGCTACGCCATTTCTAACTACTTTCACTTCGAGAGGAAAGTCGCTTTTGTGATTAATGCGAACAACGCCATCTTGGTGTTCTCCGCTTTGTCCTAATAATACTGTTTCCATTGTGTTTGTGTGTTAAAATGGCTGTGCCTATTCTCTCGAACCGGCAACAGCCTGAATAAAACAATAAATAAAAAACTAAAACTAAAAACTAAATACAAAACAAAATTATGAAAGTAAAAGTCCGAAGATAGTGCCTACAATACCGCCTGTTAGCCATAGCACGATGCGTGTCCACTGCCAACGAGCGTCCTCTTTAATGAGTAGGCGAAACGCTTCCACCATGAAGCTAACAACGCTCACTACTATTAGAGAATAGACGCATACATTTATGGTTGGCGCATCTGCTTTTGACGAGCCAATGGTTATAAAGAACGATATAAGTAAGCCTATAAGGCTTAATAATAAATTACTCTTGCTAAATGTTTTCATTTTCTTCTTTTTTTTATTATGAAACTATAAAATATCTGCTTTGTCGCTATCTGCCTTGCCGTTGGTACTCTTTAAATACTCGTTTAGGAAAGGTATTTTATCTACCACCTTTAGGGTTAATACGTAGTAAACGAAGCCTGCCACTTTCCACATCGTGGTATTCTCAATAAGCATTATACGCCAATTCCTTACTATATTTGTAGCGTAGAACCAAATAGCCACACCGCAAAGAGCTTTTACAACACCTAAGGTTTCCGCACCTGCATGTAAGAAATAGCCTGTAAGAAATATAGATGCTGTCATTACAAAAAAGACGGCACAATGATAAAAGAATACCATTGATTTCTTCAAATCCCATCTTTCGCCATGCTTAAGACCTGCAACCACACCAAATATGTAGTTCAGTGTAAATACTATCAACATGGCGTACATAAAGTCCCTAATAGGAAAGAATAGGCTTAGCATACCACTGATGATAGAACAGATAACATATTTGAATTGCTCTAAATAATTCATAATTCCTCCTTTCTTTATATTATAATTGTTAGATATTTATGGTTACGCCTCCACCTGCTGGAACGCTGCCCAGCTTTTGAAACACACCTTCATACCACGTGTAAATTTCGTGCTTTGTTGCGTGGAAATATATCACCTTTTCTTTAGGTGTTACACCCTCGTTTATTGGTGTGCCGTACTCTTCCATTCTTGCCCAACTGGGACAATAATCACTTCCTGTTTTGCAGAGGAAGACATTGTTACGCGTGTCGAAAACGATTTCTCCACTTGCTGCTGAATAAGCTGTTGGCGACACATTTTCAACAAAATCCTCAAATGGGAGGATAGCTGGGGTAGAATTGCCTTCAGAAGGAGGAATTATATCCATAAGAGCTTGTTTAAAAGCGTCCATAGAAATGGATTTCAAAACACCACCTTTGGCTAATATAGGGAGAGTCTTAACCTCCTCTATATTATCAGAAGAAGGCAACTCTGAAATATCTTGCGATTGTGCTTTTATAGCTTCAATAACGCCTTGAATAATTTCGTTTTTCTCTTCTCTTGTCATATCTTTTATTATTTTACTTCTCCTTTTTCAAGTAGTGATACGATGTCGTTAAACTCGTTTATAGCGTCAAAAGCTACTGCACTTAACACCATATCAGTGCGTGGTGAGTGATGGTCAAGAATAATAGTACCTATCACTCCTCTTAAGACGCCATTTTCAACCTTTTCTACCTCGTCTATAAGGTTTAAGACCTTAATATTTGTCGGGTCTGTCGTGTCCGCTTCATATTGCAGTCTATGTATAAAATTCTCCGTTGTAAGAGAACCCATACATTTTACAATGTTCGAGCTAAGCTCAAATGTTTTAATCTTTGTCATATCTTTACATATTTAAATTGTTTTTGTTTACGTCTTTTTCGTTTGCGTACAGGTAATAATCTCCTGTTAGTATTCCATCTTTATACACTGCTATTTGTGTGCAGTAGAGAGGAACACCAATCCTAACTTCTACGTTATATGTGTTATAGAGCGAGAATTTTTTTCTCAACTCTTCTATACGTGAGCGAATAAAATCAGCTGATATTTCCAAACTCCGTCTTTCTTCTTGGTCTTCTTCGATTGTCATAGAAGAATTATTGCTTCTGTAATTAACAGTACAGAGTGTAATAATATTCGTCCTTATAATTCCACTGAATTTTGTTCCTTTAATATCTTTCTGACTAAAGAGTACACCATCTGAATCTCTCACACTTTGAATTGGATTTGTTTGAGAAGTCGCAATAATATTACCCCTCACATCTCTTGCAGCGTGATATTTGTACACATTATACTGCTCGTCTTTGTTAGATTGAAATATTTTTGACAGAGCATTCGTCCCATATATATTGAAGAAGTAGTCAAGTGTTGAAATGCCATGAACAATAACATGAGAAGCTATATCTTCCCATCGTTCTGGGCGCATCTTAAATATCTGACCATTTACTCCATTTTCCCAAATAAGATTACCCACATCGTCGTACATTCTCTCTACCCAACCTTCCGAAGTATAGCCTATCCAGCGCATAGGGTGTGGTATTCCGTGCTTGAAGAATGACTGCTGATTTCCTTCAAGTGTCATATATCCATTACCCCTATCCTGTGTGCGTAAAGAACCTGCTATAAGCTGTCCGTTTTCATCAATGACTGTTGTGAGTTTACCTTCGCTATTCCTTATTACGAAGTTGTCTGCTCGTGCTTCGATACGCCCTAATGTAATATTAACTCCTGCGCGTTTAATACTTTCTATCACATCAGGGTCTTTCCACGTTGTGGCTTTAGTGCCTTCTTCCAGTTGTATTTCTGATATATAGGCTTCGCCATTGCGTGTGCAGCCTATGAATATTTGCAGATAGTTGTAGCCGTCCTCCATGTCGAAGGTGTGGGTGTATGGTTTCCACACTCCGTAAGACGATGGTATGTTGGGATAGCTTGTTTTTGGTGCGCTCATATCTTTCGACTTACTGCGCTTTATTTCTATGTATGGCTGGTCGCTGCCGTATATTCGCACGAACATTGACAGCGTGTAGGTTTTGCCACTTTGTATGGTTACGATGGGGAATTTGCAGCCGTTCCATTCGTCTTGCGTGGCTCCGTGTCGTGATATGGATAGATAGGGGTTGTCGAAGTGGGCAACGCTGGGATACTTTACGATGGTTACGTATTGCGCACGTTGCAGACTTAGCAGGTTGAGTGGACGCAGACTTGCTCCTTTCAGTAGGTTTGCACCGCCAAACGTCTGTCGCCTTACCTCCAACTGTATATTTTCTGTGGTTTGCTTGATAGATGATATACTTTCCGTTGTACCATCATCATTCAGCAAGTTAAACATTCGGGTATGGAACGTAACCTCCTTAGGGCTAATAATAGCCGTTTTCTTGCCCTCTAACGTGTAGGAATTAACCTTATCATACCAAATTATTGCAGGTGCATCATCGCCATTCACAACAACGTAAATAAGGCTCATTCTGTCGGTATTGGTTCTGCTTCCGAATTGAACTAAAGCATCGCCCACTTGTGGAATATCACTACCTTCTTCGCAATCATCTACCGAAAGGTCTATATAGTCATTACCAACGTTTTTAACCAATCGCCAATATTTTCTATTAGATACACCTTGATATGCACCATCTTTTATATTGAATGTCTGACACCTTACTTGGTCGCCAGCTTCCCATAAATTTGTGGTTGCTGTTGTGCCGTCATCTTGGTAAAAGTAGCATCTATATGCAGCTATCTTTACATTTGCCGACCTTTTCTTTGCACGGGTATAATATAAGATTTGCCCATTTGCAGTAATGGTTTTATTATGTGCCTTTAGGAAGCTGTGGCTTTTTTCTACAATCTCTTGCCCGTCAGCTGATATTGGTACGACAGCTTTAATCTTAGAACCGCAAGACGAGAAGACCATATTACCTCCCACGTACGACATTTTGCGTATCTCTAATTCGTTAAAGATAGCTTTACCCCACACAATAAGGTCGGTGATTGAAAGTTGATACTTGCCGTCCTTTCTTTTTGTAATACCGAAACCGCTTTCGGTGGTGCTATCAAAATTCTTTGATTTAATGGTTTCAAGTATTATAGAAAGAAGTTCCGCTCTACCCTCGCCATCAATACCAGCACCATTGTTAAAAGCAACACCTTTTATAAACGTAATCAGCTCCTGCGCTGTGTCGGGGGTTAATTTGCTAAGAAAGCGTATATCGGTATAATTCTTTATAAGTTCAGTTGCTTGTGCCGCATTTAAGCCTCCACCACCACTAAAGTTGCCCGATAGGATATTGTTTACATCTTCCTTTAATTGCGAGATAGTGCCTTTTACGGCTTGGTTTCCAACAACTATCTCTTGTATAATCGGATAATCCAGCTTTGTAATGAGCTTTAAAATGCGTGTATTTAATTCATATCCGTTACCATCGTTGAATATAACCTTTTGTCCTATATACAAATTAGGATTACTCTTTGCAAACTCTACAGCATTGGAATGAAAGGAGTAGTTGTTGTTGTTCTGTGTACGTCTGTTTATCTCCTTTATGGTGCGTGCCGCCAATTCTTCTTGTGCTGCTTTCGTTTCATTCTCTCCCATAACTATATTGAAGAGAACAACAATATTGCAAGTGTAATCAGGCTTACCCTTGCCACGTGGGTAAAGACCCTCGTTTTCGTTGGTAGGAATAATAATATCTCCACTTTGATATTTCACAATCTCATACTCTCCTGAAGATGCTGAAACATCTTTGTGGTATCGTAGTTCAAAACCATCTTGTCCGTTTGGCTGACCTACTAAACTTTGCGTAAGCGCATCGTATTTCCCATCAGTAGTATGAGTATTGACCTTAAAGAAACCTTTTAAAGTGTGTCCTTGCAGTACTTGCTTCTTTACGTCTAGCTCGTAGCTATACCAATAGTGAGTAACTACATTTCCTTGCTCGTCTTTATCGTTAGTGATGTTTACGAGTGTCTTTGTATTGTCTTTTATAGTAGTGGGATAGGCGAGGCTCATATACCAAATAGTATACGTCTTCTCCTTTCCATTGCTATCCAATTCTATCTTGTTAGTTTGGCTGTTCTTTAAATTCTTTACTACCTGACGGACTTTATACACGTATAAATCAATATGCGGATAAACATCATCAAAGGAGAGAGCCAGCGTTTGCTTAATAGCATTAGATGCTTCAAACTTTGCTTTAGTGGTTATCTTTCCATTCTCATCAATATATATATATCCATCGGGGTAAATGGTTTTATCCAATCCTATTCTTGCAAGCGTAGCATAGTTACCCGTTCCAACCAATGCTTTACGAGACATATTCTTTGTTGAGCCTTGCGGATAGAAACAGTTATAGTAATTCTCTTTACTCTCACTGATAGACGGATATTGTATGTTGTCGTGCGCTTTTAGAATTGGCACATTCTCTCCCAGATTAATACTTACTTGTCCAAAGTATAATGTTCTATGCTTCCACGATAAATGCCACTCACACGGATTATTCTTACAGCCTTGAGCAATAGAAGATAATACAGAAAGTATATCATTCGCTGACACAGAGAATGAAACAGACGCATCAACGTTACCGCAAAGAGTATAGGTAAATTTATTCTCCGTTATTCCTAACGCTTCATTGATTGCATCGCAAGCCTTTTGCAAAGCATTTGTCGTTAATCCATCGTACGACCATTCTTGTTGTTTAATAGGATTCTTATCCGCATCTGTGGTATCATAGAGAAATGGCACACGGCTAAGCCACATTAACGGGTGCTGAAATTCTGGAATGTATTTGAAAGCCGTTGCATCTTCATTTGGCGTATACGGGTCTAATAAGCGATATTTAATACCATCATTAAAAGGTACTATATACGCACCTACTGGCAAAGTAATCTTTACATCACTTTGCCACGATAAACGCACTAAGTTGGATTTGCCTAACTCTTCCTCGTGTTCGGCACTCTCTGTCAAAGATGCTTCAAATATTTTACTATCGTTGATGTCGTATATTACCATACGTGCAAAGATAGTAAGCGAGTATTTTTATAAAGTATTAGAAAAAAACAGAAAAGCCACAACGTTTAAATTGTGGCTTAATTGTTTGATTTGGTTCGCTTACCGAACGAATCCAGGCACGCTAACGATGAACCCCTTGTCGTTTCTGACGCAATCGGGGTGTCCCGTCGCTGGGGCAACGCAATCGGTTCTGCCTTGTGCCTTTGCTGCTGTCAGCACTAATGCTGACACGATATACAGCGTGTTGTCGGCTGGCTCGGGTAATCCTGTAACTTGCCCAAATTCTTGTTCACACACGCCATTCTCATCGAACTTGCTAAATGTTGCGCTAACTCTTGCCAGACCCTCGCTGGCATACTCTCTACCATCATTCAATGTGATGGTGTGTGGGGTGTAATTCTTAAATGTTGTCATAATCATAAATTTTGTATGGGGTGGTTAGCCCCCACGTTACCTATTTTAATTTATTTTCTAAATCTGATATTCTTTTGTAAAAGCCAGCTGTATGTGGCGATGCACCTAATTTTAGCACTGTGTAATCATAATGATGTAAATACTCGTGCAGTAATGTGGCTGCCATCTGCTTAATTGAAACTACTTGTTTCTTTATAGCAGTGATATTATACAATGTTATTACTTGCAATGCAGGCGTATAAGTGCCTAAAGTCTTACGCCTCAATGTACCACGATAACCAGTGCTATGTGGTTGAGCACGATTTACTACCCTTACAACTGGTACAGGCACTTTGAATCGTTCAGAAAGATAATCACAAAGCATTTGTGCTTTCTTTTGGCGGTCTACAATGCTTTCAGTAGCTGACAATACCGCCTTATATTCTTTGTGAGAGAGGCGGCTTAATTTTACCGCCTCAATCTTATTTGATTTCTCGTATGCGTTCATAACTTATGCTATTCTAACTAAGTTCGCTTTTTTGAAACAACGCCATTCGTCTTTTTCAGTGTCAAAGTACACTTGACAAGTGTCTGCTGTCTTTTTCTCGCCCTTTGTTGTAGGTATTCTATCACTCATAAGAGTGCCGTAGGCTTCACGCAAGCTGCCGTCTACCTTTTGAAAGTAGAACTTAACCACTCGCTTGCTAAGGGCTGCTTTTAGCTTGATGTTTGCCCAAGCGCACTTTAACGCTTCTGATAATGTATAACCATTCTTGCGTACGAACTGCCAAGCAAGACTCATTACCTCTCTCATCGTGTTCTTTAATGTTGTACTCATAATCTTATAGTTTAATAGTTTTATACTTTGTTTCTTAATCACAATGCAAAGGTATACATAATTGCGAACACTTACAAGAGAATGATAATAGAATATTCGCATATTAGCGAACTTTAACAAATAAAGGTGTTCGCAATTATGTATATTAAATATTGTTAAGGTTTGAAACGTATTTTTCGCACCTATGTATATATTTTATATATTTGCACTATGAAACAAGATATAAGAATAAAAGAAATTTGCAAAGAGAAAGGTATCACATTAGAAGATTTAGCTAAAAGGTTAGGTATTCTTCGCACATCGCTTTCTCAAGCATTATCACGTAATAGCTTCAGCACGGATAAACTAAGTGATATTGCCAATGCTCTCAATGTCCCTATGTGGCAGTTGTTCGCATCGCCAGAGGAGGTGCAAAAGGAAAACAACAACATTGTTTGTCCCCATTGTGGGAATCCTATCAAAGTAACCATAATAAAGGAATGAAGTTTAATCACTACACATGGGACTTGTATAAACAAACCGATGTCGGCAAGAAAGCTATTAGTTTATTTGAAAACGCTGCCCATGATATATCTATATATGAACTTGTTTCCAAATATAATCCCATGGAGGCAAGGTTTTCAGATAAAGACAGTATGGAAGATTGTTGTGAACTTCTATGGGAACTTGCAATCAAGAAGATGCTATTGCCAACCAATATAGATGATGCACGAAATCTATACGAGCAAATAATAGATGGAGCGATATTGTTTGATGATGGAGAACCTTTTATAGAAAAAGCGGACTATAAAACATATCTCATGGCTAATATGGATATATCTTTCATGTTGTTTTTCAAGGCTCCAGAGTATTTCTTTCCTAATATATTCCGATACCATTTCTTTGACCTTATAAAAGTATTTGATATATTTGACATAGAATTGCCATTACCACCTAAAAAGAGTAATTATAGGGCACGGTGTATGTATTATTGGGAACTATGCGAGATACTATATTCTTTTCGTAAAGAAAATGGACTGTCTCCGTATGAGCTATGCGCTATACTTTATGACTTTGGTCAAGGGCTTACAAAGAATATTCCAACAGAATTGCCGAAACCATCTAAGGCTTGGTTTATTGGCGGTAAGATTATGCCAATAGAAGATTTGGATTTTACATTTTGGCAAGCTAATGAGGATACTATGCGAGGAGATATTCTCATACACTACGAAACCTCTCCTATATGTGCAATAACATGTATGTGGATAGCCCAAACAGATGGTGTTATAGACCCGTTCTTTTATTACTATGCTAACACATACATAGGAAGTAGAATAAAGCTACCACATGTGACTTTGCTGGAATTAAAGAACGATGAATACTTTTCTTCTCATCCACTTGTCAGGAAAAACTTTCAAGGAGTAAATGGATGGGAAATAAGTAATAGGGATTATCAAGAGTTTTTGCGAATAATACAGACAAAAAAGTACGATACAAGTAAATTACCAGTCTTATATGCACCTAAAATAGCTTGTACAAATATAAAATTAGAGAAAGATGTAGAAGAACATTTATTAATACCTTTACTTGATAGTATGGATATGACAGACTACATGCGACAAGTTCCATTACGGGCTGGATGCGGTGAAAGAATATATCCTGATTTTGCGGTGCATTGTACAAAAACAGATAATGGCTACATTGCCAAAGTACTTATAGAAGCAAAACTTTCCATGCGCAACAAAAAAGAAGTATATGCAGCGTTTCAGCAAGCTAATTCTTACGCACATTTGTTAGAAGCACCTATTATAATTCTCTGTGATAAGGAAATGATTCTTGTTTATACAAACGAAAATGGTTTTAATAGAAATAGATACAAGAAATTCTTTTGGGAGGATATGAAAAATCCAGATAAGTTTAATGAATTAAAACGAATTTTAATATGAATGACCTAAATTTACTCGCAATCGTGCTGATAATTTTCGGTATATTGCAAATTATCCTTTTCTTCAAGTTATGGATAATGACAAATGATGTAGCTGCACTTAGGAGAAAATTTGCTCCACAAGTTGAAGATGTACAGAAACCGCGTGATTTACTCGGCATGTGCGCCCGTATTCGTTCAAATGGGAAGCAAGTGCGCGTCGTTGCTCGTGAAAATGGTCAATACAAATGTGTTGATAGTGTAACTAACGAGCCATGCGGTACTTATTTCTATGAAGAATTGGAGGTGTTAGGATAGCTTTTAACGGCTACCCTTTCTATTATGATTATCACGTACAGATAACGAGTTATTAGTATTTATGCAATTACAGATATT
>ENA-OWND01000273-OWND01000273.1-metagenome-genome-assembly--contig:-NODE-273-length-37448-cov-4.795603_pt1 | contig 37448 bp, 32 predicted proteins | sample MGYA00245342_ERZ651119 | MGnify/ENA primary metagenome ERZ651119 (study PRJEB26857, sample SAMEA4031756) | metagenome | biome: human; feature: oral; material: saliva | place: Philippines | collected 2014... | reverse complement strand
TAATGAGTGCCCCTTTGAGACATCAAACGACATGACCGGCAACAGCACTTGTGCTCCTCCAGCCATCGCCTTGCTCCCCGTGTATGCACCTTGTGTGCCACGCTGTGCCGTCTGATTCACATTACGTCCATACGAGCCGATACCACTTCCGACTCCAATAATCCATCCGGCTACCGTCGGTACACAGTAGCAGCCAACAATACCAATGAGGAGAAATTTGCTCGAATGAAGCCGCAAAACCAATTTAATGCGTCGGCCCCGGGGGCAGCCTGTCAGGGCGATCGCGTTTGAAAATTTTTAGTCTCTTTCCTCTATGAATTGAATCTCTGATATATGGATTCGTACTTGTTTTGATAATTGAATGTTGCAATCATGAGCTTTAGAAGTACGTTAGTGGCTGAAATGCGATTGCCCTGATAGCTGGAATCTGCACACTTCCGTACAGGTCTCAAAAAGCCATAAACTGCGGTCGTATTTCATTATCTTTGTTCCATAATCATGGACTATTATGAATAACGATCTCCAATTTACTATGGTAGCTAAGACCCTTTATGGGTTGGAGGATGTCTTGGCTGCCGAACTAACAGCCTTGGAAGCTGAGGAGGTAACCGTCGGTCGGCGTATGGTCAGTTTTCGAGGAGATAAGAGGATGCTCTATCTTGCGAATCTCCGGTTGCGTACAGCACTACGCATATTGAAACCTGTAATAACTTTCCATGCGAAGACGACAGATGAAATTTATGAAAGGCTCAGGCTTTTCGATTGGACGACCGTTATCTCATCGGATCAAACTTTCTCCATTGATTCCGTCGTTTATTCCGATTCGTTCAAGAACAGTCAGTATATAAGTTATCGTACCAAAGATGCTTTGGTGGATTTCTTCCGTGATCGTGAGGGCAAACGTCCCTCTGTCCGGCTCTCCAATCCCGATATTTTACTGAACATACATGTGTCGCACGAGGAAGTAACCCTGTCGCTCGATAGTTCGGGCGATAGTCTGCACAAGCGAGGCTATCGTGTGGCCGAAACGACTGCTCCTCTAAATGAGGTGTTGGCTGCCGGTATCTTGCTCAAAGCCGGTTGGGACGGTAGTACGGATTTGATCGATCCTATGTGTGGATCCGGAACGTTCCTGATCGAAGCTGCCCTGATTGCATGCAATATTGCTCCCGGTATCTATAGGCGAGGCTTTGCTTTCCAGCGGTGGGCGGATTTCGATCCCGATCTATATGATGAGTTGTTCCATGATGACAGTGCGGAACGGGTATTCGATCATATCATCTACGGTTCCGATATTTTGCCACAGGCCGTGGCTGCGGCCAGAAGTAACGTGGAGCGAGCCGGTCTTGGCAGGTATATCTCTCTGAGTGTCCTTCCCATGCAGCAGCGTCCGAAGCCTGAATCCAAGGCTATGCTGGTGATGAATCCTCCCTATGGAGAACGTATCAAAGTGGAGGACATGCAGCAGTTGTATACCATGATCGGAGAGCGACTCAAGCATAATTATGCAGGTTGCTCTGCATGGATTCTGGCTTTCAAGCCGGAGCATTTCAATCATATCGGCCTTCGTCAGTCCCATCGAGAAAAGTTGATGAATGGAGCTTTGGAATGTGAGTTGCGAGGTTATGAACTCTTTGAGGGACGACGCGATTCATTTGCTGAAAGAAAAAGTCGTCGAGCCGAAGGAGAACAAGGCGTAGGACGGAGAATCGACCGTCGTGACGTTTCTGTCGGAAGGGAAAAACGCTCCAACTCCATGGATCGAGAAAATAAGCCTCCTTATCGTTCTCCTCGTCCTGATAAGCCTTTCAGGACTTCCGATAAAAGGAAAAAAGAGCATAATGATGAGCAGCAACGAGAGGCTCGCTGGCCGAACGATAGGTTCCGATCTTCGGATGAATCTGAAAGAGGACCTCGCAAATCCTCTTCAAAGCGGATTCAGGTGATCCGCAACGATGAATAATAAAGAATAGAAAATCAAATACAATAGATAAATGAAGAAGACAATCTTCCAACAACTATTTCTGTCTGTTTGTGCCCTTACAGTGGCCTTGCCTTGTTCGGCTCAGTCTCCTGAAACGAGTGGTAAGGAGTTTACTCTTGAGCAACTGATGCCCGGAGGAAAAGAGTTTTATAACTTTTACCCCGAATACGTGGTCGGTTTGCAATGGATGGGAGACAATTATGTCTTTATCGAGGGTGATGATTTAGTTTTTAATAAGGCGAATGGCAAATCGGCTCAGACGACCAGATTTTCTGCTGCCGATCTCAATGCACTCATGCCGGAGGGATGCAAATTTCAGACGACTGATGCTTTCCCTTCATTCCGCACACTCGATGCCGGACGGGGACAGGTCGTTCTATTTACCCAAGGAGGATTAGTCGGATTCGATATGCTTGTTCGAAAGGTGACTTATCTTTTCGATACCAATGAGGAGACGGCTTCTTTGGATTTTTCTCCTGTGGGAGATCGTGTTGCCTATGTCAGAAACCATAACCTTTACATTGCTCGTGGAGGTAAATTGGGGGAAGGTATGTCACGGGCTATCGCTGTGACTATCGATGGAACTGAGACTCTCGTATATGGCCAGGCCGTACACCAGCGTGAATTCGGTATCGAAAAAGGTACATTCTGGTCTCCAAAAGGGAGCTGTCTTGCTTTCTATCGAATGGATCAGAGTATGGTGAAGCCTACCCCGATAGTGGATTATCATCCGCTCGAAGCCGAGTCCAAACCGCTTTATTACCCTATGGCAGGTACTCCGTCACACCACGTTACGGTTGGAATTTATCATCTGGCCACAGGTAAGACCGTCTATCTACAAACGGGTGAACCCAAGGAAAAATTTCTGACGAATCTGAGTTGGAGTCCGGACGAAAATATCTTGTATGTAGCTGAGGTCAATCGTGCTCAAAACGAATGTAAGGTAAATGCCTATGACGCTGAGACCGGTAGATTCGTCCGTACGCTTTTTGTTGAAACCGATAAACATTATGTAGAGCCGTTACATCCCCTGACATTCCTTCCGGGAAGTAACAATCAGTTCATTTGGCAGAGCCGTCGCGACGGATGGAACCATCTCTATCTGTATGATACTACAGGTCGTCTGATCCGTCAGGTGACAAAAGGGGAGTGGGAGGTTACAAACTTTGCAGGCTTCGATCCCAAGGGAGCACGGCTCTATTTCGAAAGTACCGAAGCCAGCCCTCTCGAACGCCATTTTTACTGTATTGATATCAAAGGAGGAAAGACAAAAGATCTGACTCCGGAGTCGGGAATGCACCGCACTCAGCTATCTCCTGATGGTTCTGCCATAATCGACATTTTTCAGTCACCTACTGTCCCGCGTAAGGTTACAGTGACAAATATCGGCAAAGGGTCTTACACACTCTTGGAGGCTAAGAACCCCGATACGGGCTATGCCATGCCGGAGATCAGAACGGGTACCATCATGGCAGCCGATGGGCAGACACCTCTTTATTACAAGCTCACGATGCCGCTTCATTTCGATCCGGCAAAGAAATATCCTGTTATAGTCTATGTTTACGGAGGACCTCATGCCCAACTCGTAACCAAGACATGGCGCAGCTCTGTCGGTGGATGGGATATCTATATGGCACAGAAAGGCTATGCCGTCTTTACGGTGGATAGTCGCGGATCTGCCAATAGAGGGGCTGCTTTCGAGCAGGTTATTCATCGTCGTTTGGGGCAGACCGAGATGGCCGATCAGATGTGTGGTGTGGATTTCCTCAAGAGCCAATCATGGGTGGATGCCGATAGAATAGGAGTACATGGCTGGAGCTATGGTGGCTTTATGACTACGAATCTGATGCTTACGCACGGCGATGTCTTCAAAGTCGGAGTAGCCGGCGGGCCTGTCATAGACTGGAATCGATATGAGATTATGTACGGTGAGCGTTATTTCGATGCGCCACAGGAAAATCCCGAAGGATACGATGCTGCCAACCTGCTCAAACGAGCCGGTGATCTGAAAGGACGACTTATGCTGATTCATGGAGCGATCGATCCGGTCGTGGTATGGCAGCATTCACTCCTTTTCCTTGATGCTTGCGTGAAGGCACGCACCTATCCTGACTATTACGTCTATCCGAGCCACGAACATAATGTGATGGGGCCGGACAGAGTACATTTGTATGAAACAATAACCCGTTATTTCACAGATCACTTATGAATATCCTTTTATTAGGCTCCGGCGGGCGTGAACATGCCTTGGCTTGGAAAATAGCCCAAAGCCCGCTAACGAACAAGCTCTTCGTTGCTCCCGGAAACGGAGGGACGGAGGATGTAGCGATCAACATACCCGAAGTGGATGTGAACGACTTTGCTGCCGTTGCCGAAGTGGTACAGCGCGAGTCTATCGACCTGCTGGTAGTGGGGCCTGAAGAACCCCTTGTACGTGGCATAGTGGACTACTTCCGAAATCACGACACACTGCACGATCTCCTCATTGTGGGACCCGATGCCAAGGGTGCACGGTTGGAAGGAAGCAAGGATTTCAGCAAGTCTTTTATGAAACGACACGGGATTCCTACTGCCGCTTATCAGACATTCACGGCTGACCAAACAGATGCAGGCAAGGCATTCATAGATACGATGCTGGCTCCTTATGTACTGAAAGCCGATGGTTTGGCCGCCGGCAAGGGGGTGATTATTGCTCCGACTGCAGAAGAAGCCAAACGGGAGTTGGCTGAGATGCTCGGTGGCAAATTCGGTGCTGCAAGCCGTCATGTGGTGATCGAAGAGTTTCTCGATGGCATAGAATGCTCCGTATTTGTTGCTACCGATGGCAAAGACTATCGCATACTTCCAGTCGCCAAAGATTATAAGCGAATCGGCGATGGAGATACCGGACTCAATACCGGCGGAATGGGGAGCGTTTCGCCAGTACCTTTCGCCGATGAAGCATTCATGCGGAAGGTGGAAGAGCGGATTATCCGGCCTACGATATCGGGACTGATAGCCGAAGGAATCGATTATCGCGGATTCATCTTCGTGGGACTGATGAATGTAGGAGGAGATCCTTATGTGGTAGAATATAATTGCCGTATGGGAGATCCGGAAACGGAAGTCGTCATGCTGCGAATCGGATCCGACTTTGTCGAGTTGATCCGCCGGATGGCAGCCGGTTGTATCGGTGATTATCAGATGCAAGAAGACCGACGTTGTGCCGCTTCCGTGATGCTTGTGTCGAGAGGATACCCGGGTAACTATGAGAAAGGAATGGAGATGGATATTCCCATTCCTCCGGCAGATACGATTCTGTTCCATGCCGGTACGGTAGCAAGGGATGGCAAGGTATATACCGATGGTGGTCGTGTAATGGCTGTCAGCAGCTATGGATCTACACCTGAGGCGGCCTTGCAACGTTGTTATATCCATGCTCAGCAGGTACTGTTCGATGGCAAGAATTATCGTCACGACATCGGTCGGGACATGCTCCATTGGCCGAAAGTTGAACGTTAGCTGTGGCAAAATCCGATAGAACGTTTTTAATACCGGTTACGATATTGATCGCCCTCGTGTGTAGGATGCTGTCCTACGCATGGGGGCTTTCTGCTGATATTTCTCTTCAAGAGTGTAGTCTTCCCCTCTTCGGCACGATCCCTTTCTTATGGCAAACCGTTATCTCGTTTGCCATTGGCTTGGTTGCATCTTTTATTGCGGTTCGCTTCAGTGCTTTCTATCTTCTGCTTCATGAAGGTGGATTCCGGCCATTTGCTTTCTTGATGATTCTTTTGCTGAACACCCATCAGGTTTTCTTCCCCATGCAGCCATACTCGCTGTCGATACTGCTGCTGATAGTACTCTTTTTCTGCCTTTTTGGCACTTATGGCCGTAATAATATCCCACCCAAGATGCTTAACGTAGGCTTTTGTGTCGGGCTTTCGGCTGTGTTGTGGTCTCCTTCGCTGCTTCTTGCACCGTTTGTGCTCATACAGTTTTATCTGATGAAGAGTTTGTCTTTCAAAAACTTGATTGCATTTTTCTTCGGACTGTTGCTTCCTCTGTGGTGCTGTCTTCCTTTATTGGTATTGGCCGGACAGGAGCAGTTTGTTATCGACAATATGACCCTTTTGACTCGGTGGGGATTTTCTTATCGGATTTTACAAATGACTGCGTGGGAGGGGCTGTATCCGGCTCTACTGTCAGTGCTGTATCTTATCTCCTTTGTCCACTTGCAACTGACCTATACGAGTGAAAAAGTGATTGCACGCATTTACTTCTTCAGCCTTTTGTGTGCCGGTTGTTATATGCTGCTACTCTCTGCCGTGATGCCTGCTGCTTCCGAAGGATTCGTATATCTGGCTACCTTCCCCGTGTCGGTACATGCAGCTCGTTTCTTGAATTCTCTGAATCGTCGTGTTGCCAATATCTTGATTCCTTTTACGTTTTTGGTTTTCTTGTCCTCTTTTTTGCTGTCTTCTTTTTTCCTTTAGTCCTCCCGATACCCCTCTCTCTGTACTTCGAAGCGATGGAGGGGCATTCTATCGGTTTTCGAACACTCCCGAATATTTTTAACCCGGATTTGTCGTTAGGCCTTACTTTTCTAATGGCAGTCATTAGAGATTTTCTTTGTAATCTGCTTAATAACTGCTACTTAGTCGTCTCTTAAAAGGATTCTTAAGAGACGACTATATATTATCCCATTTCTTATCTTCGTGCTATCAAACTTTCTCACCTCTTGTTAGATATTTAGTGGTAAAGAAGATACAGCACAGATAGCAAAATGAAAATTTAAACGTAAAAATGGAATTACAAACAGAACGTTTGATTTTGAGGCCGTGGCGAGAGGGCGACGCCGAAGCACTTTACAAGTATGCGCAAAACCCTAATGTTGGCCCGATAGCTGGTTGGCCACCACATACGAGCATTGAGAATAGTCGTGAGATCATTGTGACCGTCCTTAGTGTGCCAGAAAATTATGCTGTTGTATTGAAAGGGACTGCTGAAGCCATTGGTAGCATTGGAATAATGACCTCAAGAAGCGAAATTCACTCTGCAAAAATGGCAGATAACGAGTGTGAAATAGGATTCTGGATTGGCGAACCATTTTGGGGACAGGGCTTAATTCCTGAAGCTGTAAACGAAGTGCTTCGGTATGCTTTTGAAAATTTACGGCAGACAGCGGTTTGGTGCGGTTATTTTGACGGCAATGAAAAATCGAAGAGGGTACAAGAAAAATGCGGGTTTACTTACACTCACACAGAACACAACAAACCGGTTCCATTGATGAACGATTTTCGTACAGAACATTTTACGAAAATCACATTAGACGATTGGAGATTACTTGATCATCTTCGCGCAGCAAGCTATCCAAGCCTCACTATCTGTACAAAAAGCCAACTTTGCGACAAAAATGTATCTAAGCAGCGGATTCAATGTGGTCAAAGAGAATCAAGTAGATTACGTAATGGTAAAGAGACTTAAAGAGTAACGAAAACAGATATTTGAATCATGTGCGTACGATGAGTATTGGCTTTAGGAACTTAGACACTTTTGTAGGACACTGCCAGCTATAAGGAATAATATCACTGGTCGTTTGTATTTGATTTCAGCGATCATATTTGCTGCATGCAATTACTATGGTAACTGCTTGATGATAGTACATTTCCAGGTCAAAAATGCGAGCCAAAAAAGTTTTCAACAACGAAGAGGTGTTTGGAATGATTCTAAATAAGCAGTTGAAAGAGGATGAGGAGCAAGGCGAAAAAGAAGAGGAAACGGAGTTCGGAGGATCGAAATTCGCTTATTAAGAGGTCGGAGAACGATTTGTATATAAAACGATTTCAATAAATATATAGATCGTTTTCAATTTGTATATAAATCGTTTTCCATTTATATATAGATTGAAAATGATTTCTATATAAATCGCAGGCTGAAAAAGGTCTTTTCTGGAGCTGAAATAAAAGAGGCACCCGTCGAGTTGCATAGCGAACTCGGCGGGTGCCTTGTCTTTTGGAATGAGTATGGGAACCTTATTTCGGACTATTCATCATAGGAGAAAATGCTCTTTTGTCCGAAACCGGATTGGCATACGGTAGATAAGACAAAGATAATAGGAGAGTGAGGGGTAAGAAGCATAAATGGATGAATATACGCGTTCATTATTAAACCGTTTTTAATTCGGATGATAAGTGTTGGGATAGAGATATTTAGCTTCGTTGAAGTCGTTAGTATTTTTGCAAATGTAGCCAATTCCTGCGACTTCCAAGAGGCTTGATGAACTATGTGTGTCATTTGTGTCTGTCCTGCCGATTGCTCATAAGAAGGGCAGGGGATGACCGTTGCTCGACATGGAAATAAGAGAGCTTTGCTGTATGCTACATAAGGTGTTCTATTTGGTACGATGTACGGGGATAGGCTTTGATTTTTTCCGTAAGTTTGTATTGATATTGTTTCTTGCATACACATTCAAAACTATTGACAGCATGGCAAGCGAAAGAAAACTGAAAAAGCAGATAACCGGAGCCATTTCCGAAGTCTTTACTGATGCATTCCTGCTCAAACTCTTTGTGAAAGAGGAAAAAAACGCAGAGGTGGAAACTATCCTCAATCGTATTCTCCAACTTCAAGATACCACCATTGCCAAGATTCGTTGCAACGACGGTAAGCACAATCCTGCACTCGTAAAGAAATATTATCGCCGGCTCGTGGATGATTTCAAGGAAGAGCTGTCCGAGATCGTGAAGAGTATTTCGGCGTGTGCGTCTGATAATTGATTTGTCACTTACGTGCATTAAGCAGAAATAGCGTAACATATAGAGGTGTTTTGAAGTTTTTCTCACGATTGTTGCTCAGGATGATGGGCTGGAAAGCCCTCGTCCCGTCTGCGAATCCGCCCCAAAGCGTCATTTGCGTGGCTCCTCATACCAGCAATTACGACTTTTTGCTGGGCAAACTCTACTATTGGTCTATCGGTCGGAAAGCCGGCTTCCTGATGAAAAAGGAATGGTTTTTCTTCCCTTTGGGACCGATCTTCAGGGCTATGGGAGGTATCCCGATCGATCGCTCGAAGCGAGGTTCCACTGTCGAACAAGTACGCGAATTTTTTCAGCGGCATGCTGTTTTCAATGTTGCTATCACCCCGGAGGGTACAAGGGACTATTCTCCTCAGTGGAAAACGGGATTCTATCGCATCGCCGTAGGAGCCGGAGTGCCTATTCAGCTCGCTGTGATCGACTATAGCTATAAAGAAATGAGCGTATTCGAGCTGTTCACCCCTACGGGCAATGAAGAAGCGGATATTGCCTACATCAGAAGTCGGTACAGGGCATCACAGGCACGGCACCCCCGAAACTTTGCAGAATCAGAAATATGATCAAACACGAGAGCTCTCAGCCATTGAGAGTTGCTGTAGCTCAATGCCGGATAGACTGGGAGGATAAGCACGCCAATCTACGCCGAATGGAGCGTTTGGCCGAAGAAACAGCCGGTATGGCGGATGTCCTCTTCTTTCCCGAAATGATGACTACGGGCTTTTCGATGAACGTACAAGCTCTGGCGGAGCCTTTCGAAGAGGGCGAAACTATCATGAGCCTGAAGAGAGTGACTGCTCGTCATGGTTTGGCTCTGTCGGCTACGATGGCCGTACGGGAGAACGGGAAATTCTATAATCGTGCCTATTTCGTGACACCGGAAGGAGAGGTCTTCCATCAGGACAAGAGGCACCTCTTCCGTGTAGGGGGAGAGCATGAGGTGATGACTCCGGCACAAGAACGCCGGATCTTCAACTATCGCGGTTGGAAGATCTTCATCATTCCCTGCTATGATCTGCGTTTTCCCGTCTGGTGTACCAATACGGATCTGGAATACGATCTGCTCGTCTGCATGGCCAACTGGCCTGAGCCGCGTCGCGCCGTCTGGCAAACGCTACTCCAAGCTCGTGCCATGGAGAACTATGCCTATGTGTGCGGCATCAATCGGGTGGGGGAGGACGGTATCGGTCTGCGCTATACGGGCGATTCGGCTATCCTTTCGCCTCGGGGCGAGTATCTTGCCACTTGTGCCGAAGGAGAGGAAAAGGTGCTGTACCATACGCTCGATAAGGGGGCGATGCAGCGTTTTCGCGACAAGTTCCCTGCGTGGATGGATATGGACTCTTTCGTCATCAACTATGATACCGATCTGCATCCATAGTGAGAGTAGGCATCTTACGGTTAGGATAAGGAAATGGAAACAGGCTTCGTGCTTTTTTTCTATAATTTTGTACCATGTCGTACTAAGACGATAATTACAGAAAACAAACAATGAAAACACTTGGAAAACTCATCGCCTCGAAGCTCATCGAGGTGAAAGCCATCAAACTGCAGCCGAACAACCCCTTCACATGGGCTTCGGGTTGGAAAGCTCCTATCTATTGTGACAACAGAAAAACGTTGTCTTATCCCCAAATCCGCTCTCTTATCAAATTGGAATTGGCTCGCGTGATTTCCGAAACTTTCGGTGATGTCGAGGCTATTGCAGGCGTAGCTACAGGGGCTATAGCTCAAGGAGCATTGGTGGCTGATCTGCTCGGATTGCCTTTTGTGTATGTACGCTCGTCTCCCAAGGATCACGGATTGGAGAACCTTGTGGAGGGCGAACTCAAGCCGAACAGCAAGGTGGTAGTCATCGAGGACTTGATCTCTACGGGGGGTAGCAGCCTCAAGGCAGCAGAAGCCATACGCAATTTCGGTTGCGAAGTATTGGGTATGGTCGCAGTCTATACGCATGGATTCCCGATGGCCGAGCAGAATTTCGAGAAAGCAGAAGTCAAGCTTGTAACGCTTACCGACTACGATCAGGTGATAGAAGAAGCCTTGCGGACGGGCTATATTTCTGCCGAGAATGTGGAGCTGCTTCGCGAATGGCGCAAGAGTCCCGAGACGTGGGGTATCTGATTTCTCCTCGGACTACGCACTTCGTACACAAACTATATAGACCCTAAAGTATGACAGAATACACAAGTGAAATAAAAAGTATAGCAGCACCTCTCTCGGCTGTCTATTCCAAACTGTCGGACCTCTCCAATCTCAAGGGGATGGAGGATAAACTGCCCGAGGGAAAGATTAAGCTGACGGGGATAGACAGTGATAGCTGTACGCTATCAGTGAATCCGGTGGGGCAGATTACTTTGCGAATAGTAGAGCGTCGTCAGGACGACCTGATCAAATTCGAGGCAGAACGCTCTCCCATGCCTTTCAACGTGTGGATCCAGCTCAAAGAGGCTGCACCCGATGATACCAGACTGAAGATTACCCTGCGTGCCGAGCTGAATATGTTTGTGAAGCCTATGCTGGACAAGCCTCTGCACGAAGGTGTGGATCGGCTGGCGCAGCTTTTGGCATCGTTGGACTATGCATGAGCCGGTTGTTATGAGCAGAAACGTCGTTCCGAAAATGCTCTCTCTGATATTTATCGGAGAGAGCATCTTTGCTTCGTGCCGGAAACAGATTGCCGTGCAGAGCATACCGAATATGCCTGTGAACTATACCATCTATGACAATAGTGCACAGGCGATCAAATTGGCCAAGGAGGGGATGATCTCTATTACGAACGTGGAAGTAGAGAATACGGCTATAGGCTATGGGGGGCTCTTGGTGGTATCGAGGACGATTACACCTTCGGCCGAGGACCTTGCCTACGATCTCAGCTGTCCCTACGAAGTGAAACAGGATGTGAGGGTTCGACCCTCTACGGACAATCCCTTCACCGTTCGCTGTCCGGTCTGCAGCAGCGTATTCAACGTAGCGGAGAATGACGGTGCTCCTATCGCCGGCCCTACCGCCTCATCCGATTCGCCTCGCAGAATGCGGCAGTATCGAGTGATCCGCCAGCCCGATGGTATTCGTATTATCAACTGAAGACTGTTTCATTTTCTAAATCTACATCACAGTTCCAATAAAAATCTGATGTTCGAACAGAAAAGGGAAAGTGCTAAAAATCCCGTAACCGAAAACTCCGGTTACGGGATTTTATTTGGTTTTTAGAAAGAGGTGGGACTTTCAAGTGTAGGTTTCAGTAGCAAATACCTTGAGTGACCGGCCGTAGGTGCGGATCTCAATGCGCTTACCGAACATGACAGGATCGCCATCGAGGTGCATTACGCCCTCTGTCTCACGCTCAATGATCAGGTTTTCGGCCTTATAGGTGTCCAGATTGGAGTTGCTGTTGATACGCTTGGTAAAGAGTTGTAAAGCCAATTGTGGAGCTTCCAATGGATTGAAAGGACGGATAATAACTACATCCATTTTACCATCCTCCAAATCCGCTAATGGAGCGATATAGGCGTTATTGCCATACTGGGGCGCATTGGCACAAGTGACGAGGAAAGCTTTCTCCTCAAAGGATTTGCCGTCTATCGTCAGTTTGTATTCTTTCGGTTCGTTTTGGAGGTAACTCTCGATCATGGTTCGCGCATAAGTGATAGGGCCTCGACTACCCGCTTGGGCGAATTTCTTGCTAACCTCGGCATCGAATCCCAATCCGCAGGTGCAAAAGAAAGGGCGACTATCCGCTTCACAGCAGTCGATGGTGCGAACATGTCCGGCTCTGATCACTTCGAGAGCTTTCCCGACGGTGAGTGGCAGCTTGAGGGCACGTGCCAACCCGTTGCCTGATCCTTTCGGGACGATACCCAGCACTACATCGGTGTAGCGAAGGCTTTGGGCTATCTCGTTCACCGTTCCATCGCCTCCTACTGCAATGACGCAGTCGTAATGCTTCTCCACTGCTTGTGCTGCCAATTCACGTGCATGGCCAGCACGTTGCGAATAGGTGATAAAGAGTTCGTGAGGATCATGGGCGAATACATCGGCTATAAGGCTCGGTATGTTGCTTTTCGATCCGATGCCCGATATGGGATTGATAATGGCTAGAATCTTCATAGCTATGCAAGAGTTAATCTTGTCTGCCTAATGGTGTGTTTCCATTCTCTTTTCTGCCAGAAGCTCGTATCGGCTTCCCGACTTTCCGTAGTTGCAGAAAGGTACGATGCTGATACCGCCGCGAGGTGTGAAGTCGCCCCACACCTCGATATAGCGAGGTTGCATCAGGGCGATGAGATCCTTCATGATGATATTGACACAGTCCTCATGAAAAGCACCATGATTGCGGAAACTGAACAAGTAGAGTTTGAGGCTCTTGCTCTCTACCATCTTAACGTCCGGAATATAGTTGATGTAGATAGTGGCAAAGTCCGGTTGCCCTGTGATAGGGCATAGGCTTGTAAACTCGGGACAGTTGAACCTTACCCAATAGTCATTCTCCTGATGTTTGTTGGTGAATGCCTCCAAGACTTCGGGGGCATAGTCGTTGCGGTATTCTGTTTTGGAACCAAGGAGCGATAGTTCCTTTTCTCCTTCTCTTATGCCGGTCATACGAGCTCGTTCTTATAATGATTATGATACAAAGGTATTGTTTTGGTACCAAAAAGATGGCTGCATATTTTTCTGCTGAAAAGTTGCCGAAAAGACTCTGCGTTTTGGATGTTTTCCTATTCCTTCTTCGTACAAGTCAGAGCAGTTCGCGGTAGAGCTGCAGCATACGAGAGGATACTACTTCACGCGAGTAGTGACTGAGAACAAAGGAGCGACAAGCTGAAGCAACAGCTTCGGGGGAGGTTTCTTGTAGAGCAATGGTCTTGGTTATCCCTTCTGCCAAATCGGACGGATCACGAAAAGCGGCTAAATATCCGGTACTACCCGATACGATCATCTCCGGTATACCCCCGACACGGAAAGCCACACAGGGCGTACCGACAGAGAGAGCCTCCATAATAGTATTAGGGAGGTTCTCCTCTAAAGAGGGAATTACAAAGAGATCGGCAGCACGGTACAGTTCGGCCATTCGGCTTGGTTCACGGATATAACCGATCGAAATAAGCTTATAATTGGGAAAAAGACTTCTCACCTCATCGCGGAGAGAGCCGAATACGACAAGAGCGATTCGTTTGCTTAAGTCCGGCTGTCTCTCTCGAAGTCTTTTCATTGCTTGCGACAGTTCGTATATGCCCTTGCGAGGATCATCCGCCTGTACAGCTCCGAAGAGAAGCAATATTCTGTCTGTCGGCAAATCCATTATTCGGCGAGCTTCCGAACGTGAACCCGGGGCAAAGAGATTCGTGTCGATGGGATTCGGTATCGATTCGATTCGCAGTCCATCCGTCAGTGCGCTTTGCCGTGCCAAATCGGCCAACCAATGGCTACAACCGATAAGCGTAGGCCGGAGTAGGGATATTACTCGGGATTTTCTATTCCATACAAGACGAGCCAAATCCTTCTCTTTTTGGGAGGAAATTTGCGGACAAGCACCGCATTCGGTTCGGTATCGCAGGCACTCTCGGGCATGGTGGCAAATCGCTGTCACAGGCCACATATCGTGCATCGTCCATACTACGGATTTACCGCATTGGGCCAGACGCTCCAGCCCTCTCAGTGAGAGGAATCCCTGATTGATCCAGTGCAGATGGATGATATCTGCCCAGCGCACCCACGGGTGACGGCTGACATCATAGCCGATAAGAGCTGTACTGACATGAAAGAGCCGGCTTCTATTCCGACCATTGCACATGTAAATATGAAGCCGTTCAGCTAAAAAACGGTATTTATCGGCTGTTTTGCCGCATCGTCCGCTATGTAAAGCCATTATGTCGGGGTTTGTCGTATTGCGGTTCAATACCAACATCCTGACTTCGGCTCCGGCCTCTTGTAAGGTTTCCATCAAGCGCATAGCAGCTACAGCTGCTCCGCCTCTTGCATCGGATGTATTCAGCAGGAGAATTTTCATCGGCTAAGCAGAGATAACACAGGGGCTATGGCTCGTTCGAAAGTAAATGGCATGAGAGAAGGCCGAAGGCTGTCGCCGCAGAAAGGTGTGATGCTTCCAAGCAGATCATTACACGCTTGAGAGAGAGCATTCGGCAGCATGGGGGAGAAAGTACGTCCGTTGCTTTCTGTAACCAGGCAAGATGCCCCGGCAATATCGCTGCAAACCACAGGAACGCCTGCTATGAGAGCTTCGTTTACGACCGAACCGAAACATTCGCGCATGCTCGGTAATACGAGGCAATCGGCCTGCGTATAGTAGGCATAAAGCTCTGCTCCTTCCTTTTTCCCTGCAAATATGATTCGTTCCGGATGGCCTGTAGCTTGCGCTTGATTCATTAGGGCTGACTGCATCGGGCCGTCGCCGACGATAACGAGATGAACATCATCGGGTAGAGTGGAAAGGTTATCGATCAGTGCCGGCAGGTTTTTTTCCTCTGACAAGCGTCCTACATACAGCATCATCCGAGCACCAGCAGGAATGAGAGCATGTCGCAGGTCCCGGCCTATACCGAAGACTTGTTCATAGAGGGGGCGCAGCACCTTTTCGTCCTGTACGATGGGGAGGTAAACGAATCGCTCCCTATCCAGCGTAGCGAAGCGAGAGGTATAGAGATCGCAGGCACGGCTATCACATAGAATAACGCCTTCCACATAAGAGAGCATCCGATGTTTGAGACCACGACCGTAGTGTAGCTCTGCCTCTGCCATTTGTTCATTGTCATCGCATAAGACATACAGCTTGGTTTTCGGACTGAACAGGCGACAGGCAGCAGCGAGGGTCAGTGTCAGCAGATTGAATTCGCTACAGAGAACGACATAGGGACGAAGACTGCGAACCAATGAGGCGGCATAGGGACGAAAGTTTTTCAATCCCGGGATTTTTGGGGCGGGAGGAAGTACACTGCTTTGAAAGTGAACACGCTTGGCCAGTTCGCCTGCATCGAATCGCTGTTCTATAGGTGATGCAAATTCGAAGTAGATATGTGTATCGAAAGCTGCCGACAGAGTATTGAGCAGTTCGATACGGTAAGGAGCAAGGGCGCGGTGAATGACAAGCAGTCTTTTGGGCGGATTCATTGCCTTTTTCTCTTATAACTACCCAACAAAGGTAATTCATTTGTCGAACGACATTTCTGTCGGATCAGGTTTGAGGCATTTACACATTCAAAACAGCGTTCAATATATTTTATAGTCGTTGTATGAACCGTTAGTCATGTATTCAGTCTCTATCGGAAAGTCTCTTCATAGTCCCGGACCCACAACGCAAGATAGTGTTGGGCGTTTATCGCAGGATAGAATGCTATCTCGACAATGATGATGCGGGACGAAGAACATTGGAAAGGCTGAGGGCATATTTCGGAGAAAAGGTCATTGACCGTTCCTCTCTGATACCGACCACGAGGATTTGAATGACTACCTGCTCCCTCAAAGGCAGGAGTGAATGTATAACGATAAAATGTAAGGAACGATGATGAAAAGAATACCGAATATGATTTGGATAATGGGGGTACTCTCCCTTGTTTTTCGGTCTATGGGTCAAAATGCAGTGTGAAGAGAAAAGCTATAAAGCGCCGAAATTGCGTCGGAAAACAGCTTCGAGTTGTTGCTTGACGAGGATAAAATCCTGCTCGCGTCCAAGTTCACGACTGATAGAAGTCACCCCTCTATCCGAGAATCCACAGGGGTTGATCAGTTTGAAGTAATCGAGATCCGTATTGACATTGAGGGCAAAGCCATGCATCGTTATGTGCCGACTGCTTTTCACCCCTATCGCGCAGATTTTGCGAGCACGCCCCGGTATATCGGGATCCAGCCATACGCCGGATGCTCCGGCCGAACGTTCGCCTTTCAGACCGAATATGGCAATGAGATCGATGATACACTGCTCAAGCATTTCGATATAGGTGCGTAAGCCGATACCGTATTGTTCGAGATCGAATATGGGGTATCCCGTAATTTGTCCCGGCCCGTGGTAGGTGATATCCCCTCCTCGTTCTATATGAAATAGTCGGATGTCGCGACTTTTCAGCTCGGACTCGGACAGCAACAGATTTTCTTCATGACCGTGTTTGCCCAAGGTTAGAACCGGTTCATGCTCACAGAAGAGCAGCGTATTTTGCGGTTCCCTGTTTTCCATTTTGTCTGCTACAGCATCATGGAAGAGCTTGCGTTGCAGGGTCAGTGCCGATTCGTAACCGATGCGTCCGCAGTCCTGATAATGGTATTCCGAACGGGAAACATGCGGTTCGAAGTCTTTTATTCTTATCCCCTTTTCGTCGATTATAGCTTCCAGGCCATCATATCCCGAATGGATATGTGGAGGAAGAATTTCCAAATGTTCCTGATGCAGGGGTGCATGGTGGGAGAGGTGAATCAGGACACTTTCCGGATTACCGATTTGTCCTATTGTGTCAATAGCCTGCTCTATGGTCTGGTGCGAAGGATGTTCCTTTCGGTAGCGAAGCCCGTTGATAAAAAGAAGTCGACAGCTTTTCAGGCACTCGATTTCTTCTGCTGCTATATCCTTCATATCGGTAAGGAAAGCCATCTCTCCTATTTTATATCCGAGTATCGGCAACCTGCCATGCATTATTCGAAGAGGCTCTACCGTCAGGTCTGCCACTTGAAACGGCATATCGGGTTTTACTTCGCATAGTTTCAGTAGAGGAGTGCCCGGATAAGGATTTTTGCGGAATACATAGTGCAGCCTGTCGCGTATGGAGTCCAATACATTCTGTTCGGCATAGACAGCAAGTTCGCGATGCCAACAGATGGTGCGCAGATCGTCGAGTCCACCGACGTGGTCAAAATGTTCGTGAGTCAGCAAAACGGCATCAAGCGAATCGATGCCGGCAAACAGAGCTTGTTGGCGAAAGTCCGGGCTGCAGTCGATAAGGATTCGTTTCCCTGCACCCGTGATTATGAGAAGAGAAGTACGGGTGCGCTTGTCATGCCTGTCTTCGCTACGACATACCCTACAATGACAGCCGACTTCGGGGACGCCGGTGCTGGTGCCTGAGCCTAATAATATGCAACGCATGGGGGCCAAAAGGCTTGCTACTTGATATTATAAAATGTATTTGACCTCCGGATGGAGAGTGATTCCGAATTTCTGTCGGACATTGCCTATGATCTCTTCTGCCAAAGCTCCCACCTGAGTGCCCGTAGCTCCGCCATAGTTCACCAAGACCAAAGCCTGATGCTCATAGACACCTACTGCACCGGAGCGATGCCCTTTGTATCCGCATTGCTCGATCAGCCATCCGGCCGGAACTTTCACGCTGCCATCCGGTTGGGGATAGCTTGGTATGGAGGGATATTCGGTTTGCAGGGTATTGAATTTCTCGGCGGATACCACCGGATTTACGAAGAAGCTGCCCGCATTGCCTATTGTGGCCGGATCGGGCAACTTGGAATTGCGGATGCGTATGACCGTATCTCGAATCGATTGTAGGGTAGGGGTGATTCGTTCTTCTTCCAAAACTTTGGCCAAGGCTTTGTATTCAAGTGAGAAAGAGGGCTTCAGACGCAGACGATAGTCCACATACATAATAGCCCATTCGGCATAGTCCGGTTCTTTGAAGATACTGTATCTGTACGCGTATCGGCAGTCCTCATTGCGAAATACACGGGATTCTCCTGTTCGGTAATGACGAGCATGAACCGCCTCGATCAGCTGAGATACTTCTACTCCATAGGCTCCGATGTTTTGGACAGCCGATGCTCCCACTTGGCCCGGTATGAGAGAGAGGTTCTCTATACCATAATAGTTATTCTCTACGGCATAAGCGACGAAGTCGTCCCATACCATACCCGACCCTACACGCAAAAGAATGCTGTCCTGATCCTTGTGCAGTTCGGTGATACCCTTTACTTCGGAATGAAGCAGTATACCATGAAAATTAGCGAGGAAGAGCAGATTGCTCCCCTCGCCAATAGTTTGTACGCGACATTCTTGAAAGAATTCGTCTTTCACCAACCGATCAATATCGGCGTCGCATGTGTAGTCGATCCACCAATCTGTCCGGGCTGCAATACCGAATGTATTGCGCTTGGAGAGTGGATAGTCTTGTCTGATGTCCATTAGTTAGCACGCTCAAGCAGCCATGCATCCTGAAAATTCGGGGCATAGCGTTCCTTGACGGCCTCACGGGCAGCGATGGCCTCTTCGCGTGAAGGGAAGCTGGCTACGATTACACGTAGCATCCCCTGTTCGTTTTCTGCCAAAATAGGGGTATAACCTTCAGATTCCAAGCGTTCTTTCAGAGAACGAGCATTCGTTGCATTGCGGAAGCTGCCTACCACTACACTGAACCGATCCAATCGAGAAGCATCTTCCCCACTGTAAGCAGAGAGCTTTTCTTGACGGATTTGTACATTGGTAGCCGGTTTAGAAACTATCGGATGAGTTTCCATATCCTTGTCTTCAGCTTGGGCAATCTCACGTTCTTTGGCCTGCTCGTAAGCTTGGCGATAGGCACTTTGCTTGGATTTGCATGAGCCGAATGCAACCGTCATAGCTATGGCGGCTGCCAAAACAACCATCTTATTCATCTTTTTTTCTGTTTGAGTTATTAATACTCCCATGCGCAAAGATAGAGTTTTCAATGAAAACAGCCATATTCGGAATCGACTCATGCAGGCGTACGTCTTCTCACTACGCCTTGTGGACGTTTGTATATGCCTTTTTCCTATCACTATTTTATTGGATAAATAGTTGGCCGAATCACATTGTCTTTATCTATTTCGGGAGCTATTACATTCCTGTCCTCAAAGATTATATCGGATGTCATTAAATGATGCGAGGGCAATGGTTTTTTATTTTCTTTGCGTAGATATCAATCTCAATACACACTAAAAACAATCGATCATGGATGTTATTCTCTCGATTCTACCCATCGTTCTCCTCATCGTTTTGATGCTTGGGCTTAGGATGGCGGGTGACAAGAGTGCTGTTCTGGCACTTGTTTGTGCAGCATTGGTAGCTTTATTCGCAGCTCCTGCCCTCGGATTTGCCCCTACAGATTTTACCCGGACGGGTGTCGGATGGGCTTTTGTGGAAGGTGCCCTCAAGGCTATCTTCCCTATTTTGATTATTATTTTGATGGCTATATACAGCTATAATGTACTACTCGAATCCGGTAAAATCGAGATCATCAAGAAACAATTTATCGGCATAAGCCAGGACAAAAGCATCCAAGTCCTATTGCTTGTATGGGGATTCGGAGGTCTCCTTGAAGGAATGGCTGGTTTTGGTACGGCAGTAGCTATACCGGCAGCCATCCTTATCAGTCTGGGATTTAAACCCGGGTTCTCTGCATTGGTCAGTCTGATAGCCAATAGTGTAGCTACGGGTTTCGGTGCAGTAGGAGTACCTGTAACGACATTGGCCAATGAGATAGCGGCCAACGGTGCGGCCACAGCCGGAGAGATTCAGGCCATCAGTGCACACGTTGTACTCCAACTTTCTGTGCTGATGTTCATCATTCCATACATCATTCTTTTCCTGACGGACAGGAGTGCCAAGAGCCAGCCCAAGAATATCATTCTAGCCTTGCTGGTCGGAGGTGTTTCTTTGGCAGTGCAGTATGCTTCGGCACGCTATCTGGGAGCAGAAACGCCGGCTATATTCGGTAGTATTGTCGCTATAATCGTCATTATCACCTTTGCCAAATTGACGGCCAAGAAAGCTGCAGATACGTCTGTGGCTCCTGAGAAGTACAACGGCAAGCAGATTTTCGAAGCATGGAGCGTCTATCTCTTTATTCTATTCTTCATTGTGCTGGCCAGCCCGGTGAGTGGTCCCGTAAGCGATTTCCTCAAGTCCAATTTGGTATCAAAAATAGCTCTGCCTATCTACCATGATGGTAAGACGTTCAATTTCGGCTGGCTTAGCAATGCAGGTCTTATGCTCTTCCTCGGAGCTTTTATCGGAGGCTTGGTACAGGGAGTTTCAGCCGGAAAGCTATTCGCCATTTTGGGGAAAACCATTATCGGGCTGAGGAAAAGCGGTGTCACCATCATCAGTCTTGTAGCAATGAGTGCCATCATGACTTATAGCGGAATGATACTTGTCATCGCTACGGCATTGGCCGAGGCCACCGGAGCGCTCTATCCCCTGTTTGCTCCGCTCATAGGTGCCGTAGGAACCTTTGTCACAGGTAGCGATACTTCGTCCAATATCCTCTTCGGCAAGTTGCAGGCAGGAGTAGCTCATCAGATCGGTGTGGATACCCAGTGGCTGGCTGCAGCCAATACGGCAGGAGCTACGGGAGGAAAGATCATTTCGCCACAGAGCATTGCCATTGCTACGGCATCTTGCAACCAACAGGGCGAGGAAGGCAGCATCCTCCGTTCTGCCATTCCTTATGCTCTCTTCTATGTGGTGGTCGTAGGTCTGATGGTTTACTTCCTGGCCTAAGGCTATAATTATAATCGTATAATCGGCGGTTTGCAGTCGGTATTTGCAAGAGGTCTTTCGATCGGCTTCTCCTTACCGGCTGTTGATCGTCGATTTTTTTTCTCCGCTTTTTCGCTGATCGGGCAGAACGACATCTATGACCTCGTTCATATCGGTCGTATATCTGCGCGAACGATGCTTGATCGAAGAGACAGATGCTATAGCTTCTGTTTCTTGGGTAGCAACGGTCAGACTATCTCTTCCGAAACGCTGGCGGATCGCATCCACAGAGGATAAGAAACGCTCCTGCCGCATGCGATCGATCGGGTCGAAAAGATTGAGCTGATAGGCCTCCGCTACCAAGTCGGACAAGATCACCCCTGCCTGTTTGTAGGGCAGATTTGGTCGATAAATCTCTTGTAGCAGGGTGCGAATCTTTGGGATCAGTTCTGAAGGGTCAGAAGTAGCTACGGGAAGGAGCATCTCATTCCGGCCGGAATAGTCGTTCTCCTGATCAAATCGGCTACAGCTTATAAAGATACTCAAACGGCGTGCCCTGCTCTTTTCTTCACGTATCTTCGTACAGCAACTATCGGCGAAAACAGCCAAATGCCTGAGAAGGGAGTCAAAATCTCGGCATGGATGGCCGAAAGAGCGCGTGGTGCAGACACTTTGGCGAGGCTGTGGCAATTTCATCTCTATGCAGGCTTCGCCCCTAAGCTCCTGCCATATCCTGACGCCCGAAGTGCCGGCCAAATGATATACCCGACCTTCTCTCATCGAAGCAAAGTCGGCTGCCGTATTGATACCATAATAGTATAGCTTGCGAGATAGTCTGCGCCCTATTCCCCATACATCGCTTACATCGAACATTTGCAGAGCCTTTCTCCTCTTTTCTTCGGAGTCTATGGCGCATACGCCCTTGTAACCCGCATACCTCTTGGCATATTTGTCTGCCACTTTGGACAGGGTCATCGTATCGGCTACACCTATACTTACCGGTATACCCGTACATTGGCGGACTCTATCGACTATCATGTGGCATAGCGACATATAATCTTTCACTCCTCTCAAATCCATGAAACACTCGTCTATCGAATAGATCGACATCCGAGGTACAAGTTCCGATACAAGCGACATGATTCGTCGGGACATATCGCCGTAGAGAATGAAGTTCGAGCTGAAGAATGCCACATTGTGCCGGCGAATCAAGTCCTGCACCTTGAAGAAAGGTTGTCCCATCCCTATCCCCAATGCTTTGGCTTCATTGCTGCGAGCGATGATACAACCATCGTTATTGGAGAGGACAACGACCGGCCTGTTTCGGAGCGAGGGGTCGAACACCCTTTCGCAACTGACGAAGAAGTTGTTGCAGTCTAAGAGGGCATACACAGGCCGATCATCTTCTTATTTTGTGAATACAATAGGTTACGATGCCCCAGATGACGAAATCGTTGTCTGCCGATACATGTATGGTAGGATAGTCGGGGTTGGCCGGTTCGAGTAGAATCTCTTCCGATTTGATGCGGATTGTTTTCAGGGTAAATTCTCCATCCAAAAAGCAGACAGCCATATCGCCATCCCGCGGTTCAAGGGACTTGTCTATAACAAGAATATCGCCGTCGAACACATGGGCATCTTCCATTGAATTGCCCTTTACCCTTCCGTAGAACGTGCTGTATGGGTGAGTTATCAACTCATGATTCAGGTCAATGGCAATATCCATATAGTCCTGTGCAGGAGAGGGAAATCCTGCGCGAATACCTTCATCTGCGAATGGTAGAAGCAGAGAAGATCCTGTATCGATCTGAAATAAATCTATCATCTGCAAGCAAAGATAACGCAGAATGTCTCTTCTCTTTCTTTGTCCAAACCCTTATATGATAAATGCAACACGAAATCAAACGATTGATTTTATTCCCCGACGAGGCTAACCTCGTCGGGAATTTTTCTGTAGAAAGTGTTGCACTTACGATTGAAAATTACAAAATCGTTTTCTTACAATCCGCTCTCATTGAGCACAGCATGGCTCGTCGTTGCATGGGATCTGCGTCCCTGTTTTGCTCCGAATAAGTCGGGATTGCCCTCTATAGTTTCATGGACTGCAACTTTTTATCTCTCATACCCTTTTTCATCTCACGAAGCGGAACCCTTGTACATAAACAATATGCTGATTTTCCAAGATACTGCACTGTATTTGTGGAATGTCCCCAGACCAATTACAGGCTTACGACGAACTGTTATCGTATTTCCGTTTTTCAGTGTTATGATGGAGTAGTCCACTTCACGTTGCCTGTCATATTTCATGTTTTCCATTTACCGGTGAATATCGATATGATTTTTATCGAAGGCCATGAACTCCGAACCATGTCGGCTGTGATGACAGCCCGTGCAGAGATTGAAAAACGATCGTAGGCGTACGATGCCTTTCTGCACGATGCAGGAGACCGGCGTAGGCGTACGATGCCTTCCTGCACGGTGCAAGAGACCAGCGTAGGCCTACGGTGTTCATTACAACATGCTAATTCTCAGTGCATTATGGCCAATTAAAGTAAAATGAGAACGACCTTAGAAATTTTCCCTGTTTTGCGTCTTCAAAATTCGTTTCCCCCCTTGTTTGGGAAGTTCAGACTCAATAGCAGATCGACGATCTCGACTCCCCTTGTCGTATTTGAAGCATCATTTCTTATAATAGAAAGAGACACGTGAAGATGGTGATGATGTCATTTTTCAGTACACATCGCCTTTTCTTTATCTTTGTAGAGCATGGTTTCGAATTTGGGACCGGCTTTTGAAATCAGATACTTCTAAGAAACGTTTCAAAGAACTATGTTATTCGAATCGATTACCCCTGTGCAATGGTGGCTGATAGCAGGTATCCTGCTCTTTGTTTTTGAGATTTTTACCCCGGGTTTCTTCTTGGCTTGTTTCGGTATGGGAGCTTTTGCTGCCATTATACCGGCGGCCTTGGGGTTGTCTATTGTGTGGCAGACCGTTTTTTTTATCGTGGCTTCGCTGCTCTCGCTCTTCCTGCTCAGACCTTTTATGCAGAAGAGGGCGCAGAAGGCTCTGCCGCATGTGTCCACCGGAGCGGATGCCCTTGTAGGGCGGAAAGTGCTGGTGACGGAAACCATAGATCCGACGACGGACAAAGGACGCGTGGCTGTGGATGGAGATGTTTGGACGGCTCGCTCACTGACAGGGGAGGTGATAGAAAAGGGTATGCGTGTGGAAATCGTATCTTACGAAAGCATTATCCTGAATGTAGTGGTTCTTGGCAACGACAAACAATAATAATCCAACAATAAAACTTATTTCATTATGACAGCAACAGGATTTATCCTTGCGGCTCTGATCATTCTTGTGATAGCCATTATTGCCAATGGCTTGAAGATCGTGCAGCAGTCCGAGACGATGATCATCGAACGACTTGGCAAGTACTATCGTACGCTCAGTTCGGGAGTCAGTATCATCATCCCCTTTATCGACAAACCCCGTCCCATACGCAAGCGCATCGCTTATACACTACCCTCCGGACAGAATGTGGTGCAGTTCAAGGATGATACCCGTATCGACCTACGCGAAACGGTGTACGACTTTGCTCGCCAGAGTGTGATCACGCGTGACAATGTGGTGACGGAGATCAATGCTATTCTCTATTTCCAGATCGTGGATCCCATGCGTGCCATGTATGAGATTTCCAATTTGCCGGATGCCATCGAGAAGCTGACTCAGACGAGTCTGCGTAACGTGATCGGGGAGATGGATTTGGATCAGACGCTGACCAGTCGCGATACCATCAACAGCAAGCTGCGCGAAATCCTCGACGAAGCCACCAACAAATGGGGCGTGAAGGTAAACCGTGTGGAGCTGCAGGACATCAATCCTCCGCGTGATATTCGTGATGCCATGGAGAAGCAGATGCGTGCCGAGCGTGACAAGCGTGCTCAAATCCTCCAGGCCGAAGGACAGCGAGAGGCTTTGATACGCGAATCGGAGGGTAAGATGCAGGAGTCCATCAACCACGCTGAGGGAGAGAAGCAGGCCAAGATTCTCAGAGCCAAAGCTGAGGCAGAGGCTAAGATATTGGTGGCCAAGGCAGAGGCCGAAGCTATCCGCCAGATCAGCGAAGCAGTAGCCGGTAGTGGTGCCAATCCGACCCAATACCTCATCGCCATGCAGTATATCGAAACGCTCAAGGACATCAACAAGGGCGATCAGACCAAGACCGTTTACCTCCCGTTCGAGGCTACCGGTATGCTCGGTGCCTTGGGCGGTATGAAGGATTTGGTGAAAGGATGAGACTCTCTGCCATTCTTATCGCTTTGATTGTGATGCTGCCTGCTGTGCTTAGCGGGCAGCATTATTATTCCATGGCGGGAGAGCGACCGGAGACGGACAGCATTCGTCCGAACGAACTCTCGGCATCGATCCGAAGTGCGCTTTTCTTTCGGAACAATGAATACAATGCACGTTCGGTCAAAGGTTATACGTTGCCGGGTGCACGGGTGTCCGCTTTTGCCTCTTACTCGCTGCCGGCAGCACATGGTGTGAAGCTTTCGCTCGGAGTATCTACCCTGAACTACTGGGGGGCAAGTCGCTATCCGGCCGGTATCGCTTATTCCGATTTACCTTATTGGACGGACTATAACGATTATGTACGCTTGCGTATCCTGCCTTATGTACAGGCCATGCTGAAGCCGACGGCCACGACTGCTCTCATGCTGGGCAATATAGCCGGTGGTACGGCTCACGGACTGATCGAACCGATCTACAATCCTGAGTTGGATTTGACGGCTGATCCTGAAGCCGGTGTGCAATTTCGGGGTGATTGGACACGTTTCCGAATGGATATTTGGGTCAATTGGATGAGCATGATTTTCAAAAATGACAATCATCAGGAGTCGTTTGTCTTTGGCTTGTCCACTACTTCCAAATTGTTATCGGGTGAAGGCAAATGGCGACTCGAACTGCCCTTGCAGGCTATTGCCACGCATCGCGGCGGGGAATACAACTGGGCGCAGCAGGATACCGTGCATACATGGGTCAATGGAGCTGTCGGACTTAAGCTTTCGTATCGCCCTCGTACCGACAAACCCATGCAGATTTGGGGATCTGCTTATGGTGTGGCAGCCTTGTCAAGCGGAGGATACTTTCCTTACGAAAGAGGGTGGGGCGGTTATCTTTCTCTCGGAATGGACTTGGAGCACTTCGCTTTTCGTACCGACTATTGGTACGGCAGGCATTACGTTTCTCCCTTTGCTGCACCTTTCGCCAATTCCCTGACGTATGACAAACAGCCTCTTACGAATGGTTGGGGCGATTATATTCGTCTCTATGCCGACTATTCGTGGCGGATGGCACGAAGTGTTTCGTTGGCGGCTGTTGCTCGGGTATGGTTCCAGCCTTCGGATCGTTTTGCGATGAGCCACGCCTTGGAACTGACGATGCGTATCGATCCCAATTTCCCGATAGCTTTTCTGAAAGACAATCATTGATCTTTTCGATATTTGCGAGTGGATTCCTCAGTGATCATTTAGTCCGGTAAGGTTGGGTGAATGCCAAAAGAAAGAGGACTGCCAAAGAGCTCCAAGCTCCTTTGACAGTCCTTTTCGTTTATATTGGAATGGATGTCGCTTACAGCTATGCGATGTCCATTTCCTTCATGATCTCTGCCAGTGATTCCTTGGCATCTCCGAGCTTGAGGAATACCCCCGTTGCTCGCGTATAGAGAGGATTGTCCACACCCGCATAACCGGGTTTCAGGTCGAAGTTGCAAATGATTACTTCGGGAGCATCGTCCACGTTCAGCACGGGCATACCGTATATAGGCGTACCCTCAGCATTGCGAGCGGCAGGGTTCATTACGTCGTTGGCACCGATTACTACCACGGCATCCGTCTGAGCGAAGTCTCCGTTGATGGCATCCATCTCGAATAGTTGGTCATAGGGCACGTCGGCTTCGCACAGAAGCACGTTCATGTGTCCGGGCATACGACCCGCCACCGGATGGATGGCATAGCGAACTTCCGTACCGTTAGCCGTAAGTTTATCGGCCAGCTGTCTTACTTGGTGCTGTGCCTGAGCCAATGCCATACCGTAACCGGGTACGATGATGACTCGCTTGGCATCACGCAGTACGCTACCGGCTGTTTTCTCTGCTTTGATGGGAGTAGGAGCGGCAACCTCTCCTTTTTCTTGTTTTGAAGCAGTAGTCGGCGTTGTAGCGGCAGGTGTTGCTTTTGCTCCCGAAGCCATCAGAATGGACATGAGCTTGCGGTTCATGGCGCGGCACATAATCTGCGTCAGCAACAGACCACTGGCACCGACAATACCTCCTACGGCTACGAGTAGAATATCGCCCACAGCCATACCGGCAATGGCTCCGGCCACACCGCTAAGGGAGTTCAGTAGCGAAATGGTAATAGGCATATCCGCTCCACCGACACGGATAGAGAAGAACAAACCGAAGAGAGAGGAGAAAAACAGCCCTCCGATGATAGCCCAGAAGAGGGGAAACCCTTCGATAGAAACAGAACCGAGCACCACGAATCCCACGGTCAGGATCAGTAGCAAAGAGGTAAACATCGAGTGGTTAGGCCATATCACCGGTCTCTGAGGCAGTAGTTTGTGTAGCTTACCGGCGGCGATAAGGCTACCTACGAGGGTAATCATACCGACAGTCAGTGCCAGCATACCGGTAGCTTGCGAAAAGATCGGATAGTCGGCAGCCGTGTTATTATTCGGATTGATTCCTATAGCTGCGAGAGACAAAATCCCCACGAGAGCCGAAGCAGCCCCTCCGACACCGTTAAGCAAGGCCACCATTTGAGGCATCTGTATCATCTTGACACGCTGTGCCATCGTCCAACCGATACCGGCACCGATAATCAGGAAGATATAAACCGACCAGGCAGGCAAGATCTCATTGTAAACAAGGGTAAGGATGATACCGCCCAACATGGCCACTGCACTGAGGGTATTGCCCATGACGGCAGTCTTCACACGGCTCATCATCGATATTCCCCCCAATACCATCAGAGAGAGGAGGACGCAGAGTATATAATAGATGGTAGGACTCATTGGTCGCCTCCTTTCTTTTTCTTGCTAAACATACGGAGCATGCGGTGCGTGACACCGAAACCTCCCACCACATTGATGGTAGCGAGGATGATGGCCAGTCCTCCGAAGATTTGGCCGAGGATGAGTTTGCCGTCATGCCCGAACTTGAAAGATAATCCGGCAGCTGCAATAGCTCCGATTACGGTTACTCCGGAGAGAGCGTTCATACCCGACATCAGCGGAGTATGCAGCAAGCTCGGCACATTGCTGATCAGCTTGTAGCCGATAAGCGTGGAAGCTATCAGCACGATGATAAGAATGATCGGATTCATTATTAATTATATGAGTGATTGGTGTATTAGCTCAAATGAGTAAGAGCCAAAGGACGGCCACTTGAGAGGGGTCGTTCCTTGGCTCTTGATATTAAGATGTAGGAACAGTTCGATTACAGACCCATTGCTTCACGAGTACCGGCGTGTTTGATTTCGCCGTCGCGAGTAACAAGGATCTTGCTGCAAACTTCGTCGTTCATATCCAATTCGATCCGACCGTTCTTTGTGAGGTACTTCATCAGATTGTACATGTTCTGTGCGAACATCCAAGTAGAGCTTTTCGGAAGCATACCGGGGATGTTCTTGATACCTTGGATCATCACTCCGTGCTTCACTTCCTTGGTTCCCTTCGGCGTGATTTCGCAGTTACCGCCCTGGTCGATAGAGATGTCCACGATTACGGAGCCGCGCTTCATACCCTTCACCATTTCTTCCGTGATGATGATCGGAGCCACCTTGCCCGGGATCAATGCGCTACAGAATACGATATCCATATCCTGAATGGTGGCCTTGAGGGCCTCGCGTTCTTTGGCCAGTACATCATCGGGCAATTTGTTGGCATATCCGCCTTCGGCGATAGCCAGTTCGGCAGGAACGGTCGTATCCACGATCTTGGCTCCCAAGCTCTGAGCTTGTTCGGCAGCTGCAGGGCGAATATCGGCAGCATAAGTGATGGCTCCCAGACGCTTAGCCGTAGCCAAAGCCTGCAAGCCAGCCACACCCACACCGATCACCATTACTTTGGCGGGCGGAATCATACCGACAGCCGTACCCATCATCGGGATGAAGCTGGCGAAGTCTTCGGCAGCCATCAGGATACCTTTGTAGCCGGCACAAGTACTCATCGAGGTCAGTGCGTCGAGGTTTTGTGCACGTGAGATACGGGGGATACCATCGAGAGTCAGCGAGATAACACCCTGTTTGGCCAGATTGCGTACCATTTCGTGGTTCACCGGTGAAGCCGGATGAATGAATGTGATCAGATACTGACCTTTGCGCATCAGCTCTACTTCGTGCGTATTGAGCTGTTCGTTGAACAAAGGCTCTTTTACCTTGAGGATCACTTCGGCACCGTCATAAACGGCCTTAGCTCCGTCTACCAGCGTAGCACCTGCCTGGGCATATTCTTCGTCATGATACTGAGCACCTTCTCCTGCTCCTTTTTCAAACAGAACTTTGAACCCGTCTGCTACAAATTTGGCCACTGTTTCAGGGGTAGCCGACACACGGTTTTCGCCGTGCATAATCTCTTTTGGAATGCCAATAATCATTGCTTAGATTCTTTTTGAATGTGATTTTCTAAATTAAACTGCCGGAGGTTAACATCGGCTGCTCCGAACGTCTGCCGGTGCATGAGTGGTAGGCGTCCAAAGGTCATCGGGATGTAAGCCGCTGAGCGACCACAAAAATAGAAAAGAAATGTATATAATGCACTTATTACGGACACTTTTCTTCAATCGGAACGCTTATTATCAAAGAGTAAACGGAAAAACAAAGAAATCACTACTCAAACTATCGGCAGAGCGTGCATGCCCCATATTCGATAGTTGTGGGTAGTGGTTTCTCTTTATTTCTCACTCATTCCCGGCCGGCCGGTCGGAGGTATATCCTCGCCATTTGCGGCCAAGAGTAGGGGAGACTACTGTGCTTATTGCTTCTTGAGCAAATCGCGAATCTCTGTAAGCAGTTCGATTTCAGGTGGCGTAGGAGCAGGAGCTGCAGGTGCCTCTTCTTCTTTCCTCTTGGCAGCCATGATAGCTTTGATCATCAGGAAGATCACGAAAGCTAAAATCAGGAAGTCCACTGTAGTCTGGATAAAATTGCCATAGTTCCATGACACTTCCGGTTTCACGACCTCTCCGCCTTCGACGACAGCCTTGCTCAATACCAATTTCAGATCTGTGAAGTTGACCCCACCCGTCAGCAAACTGATGGGAGGCATCATGATGTCGTTCACCAACGAGGTGACGATCTTTCCGAATGCGCCACCGATGATCACACCGACAGCCATGTCCACTACGTTACCCTTAAGGGCAAACGCTTTGAAGTCCTGAATAAATTTCTTCATAATACGCTTTGTTTTTGATGAGATCTGTCCGCCTTGGTATTGCAAACTTAGATTGCATATCTACAGAGAGTTCCCATACATGAGTTAGTATCTCTAATTAAACGCCACAGCACTCTTTTTTCCCGATGGAAAATTCGTGCTACTACTGTCAAATATAGACACAAATTATCGAAATGACCTGTACTGAAAAAAATCGTATGTTGTTTTTGTAGTAGATAGGATTGCTGTGCTTGTCTACTTGGAACTCTGCCGAGAGATTCTTAATCAAGGGGCGAGGCTACAAGCGAACAACTTGGGCAAGCAGGCTTATATTATTGGCCCAAGGAGACTCTGATAACACAACGAAGGAGAGACACCGGGAAGTTCCTCTCCTTTCTATTGCCAAAAACTGACTTTTAGGACACTATTGATGCAGATCCGATATTTATGTTTTCGGAAGGTATCTGGTGAGTAGTTTTATCGGATATCGGGGCTCTCCTCCTCTCTCTTCTTCTTTTTGTACCCACATCAACTTTTTCTGTGCGAGTTTTTACACATCTGCGGCTCGTGTTTTTCGGAAGAGGTGGCGCAAGATTTTTTTCGTTCTGGCGCGTAAAAATTTTACTTCTCGCGCCAAAAGCAAAATTTTCCCGCGCCACGTTTTTCGAGTCATGAATAAAGAAATTTTCCGAACGTAAACAATCTATGACGTGTACTGAAAAAAGTCGTATCGATTCGGCATTGTCGATGGAAATCAAAAGCTTGATGCAGGACACTTAAGCAGCCCTTCACCTCCAAGGTCGGATGCAGGCAATGGCCCACGATCCGGCGCCTGTAAGCATCCGTCAGCAGAGAAAGGCAGGCAAAGCCCCCCGGTAGACGACGTAGGTAATTTTCAGTGTTTTTGCTTGTTTTTCACAACAAAATTATTTCGTTGTGTAGGAAAAAGGATGTAATATTGTGAGCCCGCAAAAAGAGGGGAATCCATCAGACTGTAATATCCCGCCTCTCTTTCTTTGCGGAAAAGAGTTCAAACCTGATTTCTTAAAGCATTACATAATGATAACTCCTCAACTAATCGAACCGCGTACTATTGCGGTGATCGGTGCGTCGCAAGATGTGACAAAACCCGGTGGAAAAGTATTACAAAACATTCTGAACGGCTCGTTTCAGGGTCGTGTATTGGGTGTAAATCCGAAAGTGTCTAACGTACAGGGAGTGGAATGTGTGCCTGATGTGAAAGATCTACCCCAAGTAGATTTGGCCATTTTGGCTATTCCTGCACGTTTCTGCCCACCTACGATCGAGGTGCTGGTGAAAGAAAAAGGGACCAAAGGAATCATCGTATTCTCTGCAGGGTTCTCCGAAATGGGTGCAGAAGGCAAGGCTCTCGAGCGGCAAATGGCCGAACTGGCCAATGAAGCCGGAGCTACCCTGATCGGCCCCAACTGCGTCGGCGTAATGAATCCGCTGCACCAATCGGTATTTACCACTCCGGTGCCGGTACTTACGCCTAAGGGATGCGACTTTATCTCCGGTTCGGGGGCAACTGCTGTATTTATCATGGAGTCGGCTCTGAGCAAGGGGCTCTCTTTCTCATCGGTATATTCGGTCGGCAACGCTGCTCAAACGGGTGTGGAAGATGTGCTCGAACATTTGGACGAGACATTCGATGCTGCCACTTCTTCTCATACACTGCTCCTATATATAGAGACTATCTCCAAACCGAAACGCTTCCTGAAACATGCCAGATCATTGGTACAGAAAGGCTGTCGCATTGCGGCCATCAAATCAGGGACGTCTTCAGACGGGGGACGTGCTGCAGCTTCGCACACAGGTGCCATGCTCAACTCCGATGTGGCTGTAGATGCACTCTTCCGCAAAGCCGGTGTAGTGCGCTGCTACAGCCGTGAAGAACTGGCTACCGTGGGTGCCGTACTTCAACATCCGGTACTCACCGGTAAGAATATGGCTGTGATCACACATGCAGGCGGTCCGGCCGTTATGCTGACGGATGCTCTCTCCAATGGAGGTATGTCCGTACCTCCGATTCCCGAAGAAAAGACTCGCACATTGCTGTCGGAGTTGTTTGACGGTTCTTCCGTGGCTAACCCGATCGACATTCTCGCTACGGGAACAGCAGAGCAATTATCGAAAGTGATCGATACTTGCGAGAAAGATCTGGACACGATAGACGGTATGGTCGTGATTTTCGGTAGCCCCGGACTCTTCGATGTGAGCGATGCTTACGATGTGATACGCGAACAACAGAAAAAATGCAAGAAGCCGATCTATGCCGTACTACCTTCTGTGATCAACGCGAAGGAAGGAATGGAGCGTTTCATTGCTCAGGGAGGCATCCTCTTTGAAGAGGAAGTGGCTTTGGCACGTGCCATCTGCAAGGTCTACCAAACGCCCAAGCCCGAAATGACTGAAGAGAGCGAATTGCCCAAAGCAGCAGAAATCCGCCGTCTGCTCGCCGGCAAGAGCGGTATGCTCGGAACCGGCGATATGCTCCAGCTGTTGGATTTGACCGGTATCACTCGCCCGCAAGAACGTCTGGTGACAACAGAGACAGAAGCTCTGGATGCAGCACGTAGTATCGGTTTCCCATTGGCTATGAAGGTAATGGGACTGGCGCACAAATCCGATGCCGGAGGTGTAATACTGAACGTTTCGACCGAAGAAGGCGTAAAAGAGAGCTTTGGCAAGCTGATGCAAATCAAGGGTGCTGAAGGGGTACAGGTGTCACAGATGGAGAGTGGCGTGGAAGTCTTCATCGGGGTAAAGAAAGAGGGCGAATTCGGTCATCTGATTACCTGCGGTCTGGGCGGTATATTCGTGGAAGTGATGAAAGATATTCGCTGTGCTTTGGCTCCTCTCGGCAAAAACGAAGCACTGGAAATGCTCCGTTCGCTCAAGTCCTATCCGATCATTCGCGGTATTCGCGGCAAACAGGGCATCAACGACGAGGTAATCGCCGATACGCTCTGTAAGATCTCCCGTTTGCTGGCTGCAGTGCCCGAGATTGAGGAAATGGACATCAATCCGCTGATGGGACGTGGAGAAAGACTATCGGCCGTAGACGTGGTAGTTCGTCTGAGCGATGCGAAGTAAGAGATATAAGAAATTCAAGAACACAGTAAAAAATATCAAGAGATGAATTTTCCAATCGATGAAAAACTGATTCGTGAAAAGCAAAACGAACTGCACATCAAAGACCTTGGCATGGCTTCGATCCGAGATCTGGTAGCTTTGGTGACCAATCTGGAAAAGGCTACCGGCACTAAATTCTGCCGTATGGAAATGGGTGTGCCCGGACTTCCTGCACCTCAGATCGGTATAGAGACGGAGATACAAAAGCTACGCGAAGGAGTAGCTTCGATTTATCCCAATTTGGATGGTCTGCCCGAACTCAAGCAGGAGGCATCGCGCTTTGCCAAACTCTTTGTCAATATCGACATACCGGCACGTGCTTGCGTGCCTACGGTAGGCTCGATGCAGGGATGCTTCGTATCTTTCCTCGTGGCCAATCGCACACACAAAAACCGTGAATACGGTACGCTCTTTATCGACCCCGGGTTCAATCTGAACAAGCTACAGTGTCGCATCCTCGGTCAGAAGTTCGAAAGCTTCGACCTCTTCGAATACCGCGGAGAAAAGTTGCGCGAGAAGCTCGAAAGCTATCTGCAGACAGGACAGTTCTGCTCTATCATCTACTCCAACCCGAACAATCCCACTTGGCAGTGCATGACGGACGAAGAACTGCGCATCATCGGTGAGCTGGCGACCAAACATGATGTTATCGTCATAGAAGACTTGGCATACTTCGGCATGGATTTCCGTAAGGACTATTCCCATCCGGGTGAGCCGCTCTATCAACCTTCCGTAGCCAACTACACGGACAATTATATACTGGCTCTCTCCAGCTCCAAGGCATTCAGCTATGCCGGTCAGCGCATCGGAGTACTCATGATATCGGGCAAGCTCTACGAGCGTGAGTATCCGGACTTGGAAGAGTCATTCGGGCGTCTGCGTTTCGGCGAGGCATTGTCATCATCGGCTCTGTATGCTCTGTCTTCGGGAGCCACTCACTCTGCACAATGGGGTATGGCTGCCATGCTCAAAGCCTGCAATGATGGAGAATATAACTTCCGCGACTCTGTAATCGAATATGGCCGGAAGGCTCGGATCATGAAGAAAATGTTCCTTGACAACGGCTTCAATATCGTCTATGATAAGGACGGCAATGAACCACTGGCTGACGGATTCTACTTCACAGTCGGTTATAAGGGGATGGATAGCAGCAAGTTGATCGAGAAGTTTGTGCGCTACGGTATGTGTGCCATCACGCTAAAAACGACAGGCAGCAAGCGCAACGAAGCGATGCGTATCTGTACGTCGCTCCTACCCGAAAGCCAATTCCCTGATCTGGAGAAGCGACTCCAAATGCTGAACGCCGAAGGATAAAGGCTTTTACAGGGCTATTACCTTTCGTCCTTTCATAAAATTGCCCGACTTTCCCTTTTCGGAGAGTCGGGCAAACTGTATTTCTGCAAAGAAAGTACCTGATGAACTTCTCTGCTAAGAGAGAAAGGCTATTGGATTTGGATTTTCTCAGTATAGACAGTTCCGTTTACCTGTATTTTAATGAGGTAAAAACCATTTTCCGCTTTGTACCTAAGCGTATCGCAGCTGGAAGCTATCAGCCGGCCACGAATGTCATAAAGAGTGATCTCTCCTTTGATAGCACTCGCTACAATGGTCTTGCCAACCACGGTCAACGCAAAAGGCTTATCCGCCCCATAGATGTTTGCAGAATTTGCCACCACTATATTTTTGCAGACTTTATACGAGTCTCCTTGCAGATAATTGACTTGGACACAATAGTCTTGAGTCCCATACGGTACATCCGTATCGATATATGCCAATGCCGACAATCCACTCGCTATCTTTTGTCCATCACGGAATACAGAATAAGTGTAACCACCCGGATGCGGACACGGAGCTCTTCGGGGAAGAGGGGTATACAGGATAGATACTTCATCCAAATTGAGCCAGAAATTATCCGTGGAATTAAAATGGCGGAAAGCAACATATTTAGTATCGTTAGGGAGTACCACCTTTCTTTGATACCAAATACCTTGTGTCCGATTTCCGCGGATCAACTCGGGGGATTGTATCCGTTTGGCAGTCAAAGTCTCTTCATATAAGAGATTAACAAAGTCAGCAGCATTATTGCCTGTAGAAGAGGAATAAACGGCATAGTGCTCCGATGGAGCAGTGAGATCTTGAGTACATACCCAATAGATTATTTCCACCAACGCGTCTGTGGGTAGTTTTAATTCGGGTGTTATCAGATAATTGTCCGGAGTCAAAGCTCCGACGCCGCCTATGTATGAAGCCGAAGAGACACAGAGACCACTCTGTCCCGTGAAATTGGTCAAATGCATCCAATTATAGCCATCGCCATCTGCGTCAATAGTCTTCCAAATAGCCGGAATACCTGATTCAAAACTCTCGCTTAGAGGAATCATCGGATTGTCATACGGCGGAGTCCAGTGGAGGAAAACGGTAGAGCCGTACGCTTCTGCACGTAAATCCGACACAGGTGCAAACTCCTCTGTTTTTTGTTGTGCAAGGGTATTTTGCACACAAAAGAATAAAGCCAGAGCGGAAAACAACGAGATAAAATTGAAATGTTTCATACCATGATTTTTTATGATTAAACAATTACGGTAGATACCGCATACCACTATATTTGCTGCACTGCCTGCAAATTACTTCTTTTTTTCAAATCAAAAGTCAAATTATCTCAATTTCTTATTTTGATTGCATTATAGCTTCTAACGTTCCACATATTTGAAGGGAAAAGTGCTCATTGCGGTTTTTCATAACTTTGCGTTATCTCTGAAAGGAATACACAGAATGATTTTGTACAATATAACGTGGGTAACGGAGGCTGCCGTAGAGGAGACATTGATCGACTATCTTCGTTCGACTTTCATCCCATCGGTCATTGCTGACGGATCTATGCATTCCCCTGTCCTACACCGCATCGAAAAGGGAGCACAGGAAGAAGGCGTATCGCTGGCTCTCCATTTCTTCGCAGACCAATCGACTGATATAGATGAATATTGGTGCGGTCTGGGGGCAAAACATATAGCGACCCTCATCGGGAAGTTCGGCAACAGGGTCATGGGTTTTGCCACCACGATGAGAAGAATAGAATTGTAAGCAATCCTCCACGATCTCGGTGTCTGATCTGCTTTTTCACCACGATGAGAAGAATAGAATTGTAAGCAAAGAATGAGTCCGAAGGAACGCATTATCATGGGAGTAGACCCCGGCACAATACTGATGGGCTACGGGATGCTTCACGTCGTGGGGAATACTCCCCGACTCATGGCTATGGGGGTAATACGTCTGGAGAAATTCGACAATCACTATATCCGTCTGAAACGCATATTCGACAGGATTACAGGTCTGATCGATGAATTCCTACCGGATGAAATGGCTATCGAAGCACCTTTCTTTGGGAAGAATGTACAGAGTATGCTCAAGTTAGGGCGGGCTCAGGGTGTCGCTATGGCAGCGGCTTTGGCTCGCGACATTCCTATTACGGAATATGCTCCGATGCGCATCAAGCAAGCGATTACAGGTAATGGCAATGCGAGCAAAGAGCAGGTAGCCGGCATGCTCCAACGCTATTTACGAATACCTGACGAACAGATGTTACCTGTACGCGGTGGCGATTGGTACGACGGGGGATTTTGGC
>ENA-OWND01000269-OWND01000269.1-metagenome-genome-assembly--contig:-NODE-269-length-37594-cov-15.705906_pt1 | contig 37594 bp, 28 predicted proteins | sample MGYA00245342_ERZ651119 | MGnify/ENA primary metagenome ERZ651119 (study PRJEB26857, sample SAMEA4031756) | metagenome | biome: human; feature: oral; material: saliva | place: Philippines | collected 2014... | reverse complement strand
TATGATAACGCCAGGAGATATTGATGACCGTAAGCCTTTGGAGTACAAAGCATTCTCATCGTCAACTTATTAGGAGCAATTGCTGCCTATTGCCTGTTTCCAAAGAAGACATGCATCAATGTACAAAGGACCATTGATACACAGCTTTCATTGTTCCGAATTCGTCGATCTCACGTTTTTTTATGCTCCAAATCAGGAGGTTGATTTGCCGTTGTTCTTTATAGCGCATGAAAGTGGTGGCAAAACAAGTTTTATCAAAAAAGTGTTTTCCCTTCGCTTCTTTTGTAAACGCAGGCAGATGGGGGTACAATTACTATCTTATTGCCGTGAGTTTTCATTCATTTTGGCGCATGTTTTCATAGCTTTTAAAATGCCTTGTCGTAAGGTCCTCGGCATCAAAGAGATGCCGCTGCCTTGTGCTTTCCTCCAGAAGGGAAAAAGTTTTGGACAATAAAAAAGCATCAGAGCCAAGCCCTGATGCTTCTTTTGAATGAATGGTATGCTCAAATATTAGTGAGATGTAACCATATTATAGTAGTCTTGCGGATTTGCCCAGAAGAGTTTTGTGTAATAACCCGTTGGCTCTTTATACTTCTTTGCAATGACAGCCTGAACGTTTTCGGCGTTGTAGGTGAGCTCATCGCTGGTATAAGGCAGACGATATGCAGGCGTTGGATAGCTGCTTGCCTGTGCATCGGTGGCGAAAGTAACCTTTGGGAAGCCCGTGCGGCGTACCACATTCCACGCTTCTAACTCATTTGTGAAGCTGAAGTTCAACCACAATTGTGTTGCAACAACCTTCTCACTTCCATCCCAAATGCTGTTAGCATAAGCGATAGCCTGTGCTTCTGTAGGTAGTTTTGTCACACGTTTGCCACCATAACTATCGTTGAAATGTGTAGCATCAACAGCCTTGTAGAGGGTGCTCTTGGTTTTAAGATTCTTGTAATATTCGAATGATTGTGCCACACCTTGAACGAAACACTCTTTAGCCTTGGTTGCATTTGCTGCCACACCATAGCCATTCAAGTAACATTCAGCCTTGCTTAAACTAACTTCAGCAGCATTAATCCAGCTGAAGGTTAGATGCTCATTACCTTGATAAGTAGCCCAACCTTGCACAGCTTGTGAGTCAATCACGCAGTAGTAATTAGCGCTTTTGATTCCCAAACTCTGATAAACCTTGATACTGTCTGTAGCCAAATCAGAGATTTCTGTGTTGCTCTTGCTGACATCATAAGCCACATATCGTCCCATAGGATTAGGGTCGTAGATGAGTGGCAAGCGTGGGTCGGTGTTGGCATTAGGGTAGCCATTGGCGCCAACATTCATTGCATCGAGCATGGTTTGAGAGCCAGAACAGTTGCCATTACCGCTGAGTGCCTGAGAAACGCTCTTGCCATAATTGAATTCATCGGTTTGAGTATCGGCAGCGACGCCTTGATTTTGGCTGTTGTCGTCAATCAAAGGATAGGTTGAAGGATTCTCCAATATTTCCTTGATTGCAGCCTTTGCATCGCTGACACATTCGCCATGGGTAGCTAAGTGGAGGGCAATGCGGAGACGAAGTGAGTTTACATAGCGTTGCCAAATGTCTGCTTTTCCATCAGCAACTGTGAAGTCTTGGCGCTTCAATGAAGCCAAACCAGTGGCATTGAGATTGCCCGCTGCGAAATAATCACCTACTTCTTTCAAGTCTTTTAGAATCGTTTTGTAGGTTTCTACATCGCTATCGAATACGTCTTTTGCCTTGGCATCTGCATAGTTACTTGTTTTCCATATTGTCGAAGCACCTGAATAGGGAACATCTCCCCATATAGAGAGCATCTCATGGAGTTGTGCTTGCATGATGGTTCGACCGAGTAAGAGGAATATTTTGTTTGAAGGCTGCTGAGCTTCTTCAAGCTTATTGTAGTTGTCTTCAAGCAAACGATACTGTGTTAGCATGTCATAAAAGTTCTGCCAACGCGTGTTATAATATCCTTCACTGGCTCCTCTGAATCGGCCACGACTATTGGCATTTCCAATAACTCCAGAGTAAAAGCCTGATGTTGTCGACTGAACATAATAGCGATAGTACGCGGGATTCATCCAATTATTGCCTTTATAGAGGATACCAGTAAATACCTGTGGCACGCCAACGGTTGAGGTTTTACTCGGATCTTCGTATTTAGAATTGAATGAAGAATCGCTACACGACACTGCAGTCAATAGTGTAAGCCCAGCTAAGGCTAATCCAAATATCTTTTTCATATTGTTACTTTATTTACTATATTCATATTAGAAGTTTGCACGAAGCGTTAAACCGAACGAACGAGAAGTGGCAGTTGTTCCGCCAATCTGTGCCTGATAGATCCAGTTTGTACCATCCGTTGCCTCTGCATCAAACAGTTTCAAGCTGCGATAGAGATAGAATGGATTGCGTACGTAGGCTGCAATCGTGAGATTGTTGCAATGGAACTTCTTCGTGAGTAGCTTCGGAAGTGTGTATGCAAATGTTATCTCGCGGCACTTCACATAGCTGTTCTTTTGAATTGCATCGGCATAACTCTGGGTGGCACCTGTGCCCCATCCGTATTGATTATCATTCACTTCGAACTGTGTTACTACGACATCATTCGGTGTTCCGTCTTCTTTTACACCCTTCTGAATAAGTCCGTTGTCCCATACATAGTGGCCATTTATCTTGGTTTCTCCACGCTTATAGTTAGGCACATCAGATGGTTTTACAACATGGATAGAAGTCTTATCTTCTGCCTTGTCAGTGTCACTGTAGTAATAAATGCCCCCTGTTGCAGCATCACGAACACCAACTGCGTCGGTGATATTACCTGCATCCATCATATATTGCCATGGCAAGTTGAGTACGTCTCCACCGATACGGAAGTCAAAGTTGAATGTAAGTGCGAAGTTCTTATAACTTAACATACCACCGAAACCACCTGTTGCCTTAGGCATCGCATTGCCAACTTTGTGACGTACAGAGGTATCTGTGATATAAAGACCATTGGCTCCAACAAGTTTGTTGCCTTTATCGTCAGTCTTATATGTGTATGCATACCAGTCACCCATAGCCTCTCCAACGTGTGATTCTAAGCTTGCTGCACCATTATCACATGTCATGTGTGACAATACATCAAGGCCATCGGCGAGCTTCTTCACCTTGTTTCGGTTGAAGGCGGTATTGAAATTCAAGTCTAATCTCCAGTCTTTTGTCAATAGAGGAGTACCATAAAGGCTGATTTCTAAACCGGTATTGGTCAACTCACCCACGTTCATCAACATGCTTTTTGCACCCATTGATGAAGCCGAAGTGGTTGTAAGAATCTGGTCTTTAATGTCATTGTAGTAGTAGCTGAGCTCCATTCCAAGTCGGTTATTGAGCCATTTGTTCTCAAGACCGAGTTCGTATTCATGCTTACGTTCAGGCTTAATGCTTTCATTACCGATATTGGTTGGTACGAAGTTATAAGTGTAAGTGCTCGACCGAGTGATAGTTCCTTGGCTGAAAGCCATATTGGCTAAGTAGATAGAAGGAGCATTACCTACAACACCATAAGATAGGCGAAGCTTTCCATAATCCCACCAAGTAGGTTTCTTTTCCTTTAATAACTCTGTATAAATAACGCTACCACTTACTGAAGGATAATAGAAGGTGTTGTTTCCTTTCTTAAGGGTTGAAGTCTTTTCTTGGCGGATTGTGCCTTCAAGATAGAGCCAACTGTCATAACCATAGCTTCCGGTGAGGAAAAGACCTGTGCGAAGTTGATCTTGTTTATCCATATCGGCACCCTTTGTTCCCACTGAAGCGTTGAGGTTGAACCAGTTTTCTTGTGTCAGACCTTGATTTGTTCGAACAGCTGAAATGTAGTAATCCTCACGACGACCTGTCCATCCTGCACTGGCTGTTATGTTGTGTTTCAGGTTGAAAGTCTTGTCATAAGTCAGCATGATATCACCGTAATAGATGCGATAACGGCTGTTAGAAAGCTTGTAAACATCATCATATTGGCCGTTGGTAGAGAATGAATGTGCATTTGAAGTATATTCTTTGTTCTCTATCTTTTCAGTCGTCATGTCTGTTGCTATGCGTCCACTAAGCGTAAGACCATCCATGATTTTCCAAGTAGGATTAACGGCTCCCATGAATCGTTCGTGGTTAACGAACTCATTGTTACGGAATACTTTCCAGAAATATTCACTGATAAGTGAGGTTGATCCCATAGGACTATACAAGAAAGTCTCGTCAGGAGTCATCGTGTTTGGTGAGCCACCATTAATCTGAGCAACACCATTCAGGTAGCCAAGACTGGTGACTGTGTGGTCGCGGATATAGGCAATATCTGTAAATCCGCCAAACATTCCCGAGTAGTTATTGGTTAATCGGCTGATACGATAAGGTCTATTCTTGATGCGTTGAGGTTGATAACTTACTGAGTAGTTGAGTTTGATGTCGTTGGTAACGTCGAAAGCTCCCGTCAAATTAAAGTTATGACGGCTGTTTTCTGAGTTATACTGCATCGAACGAGTCTGATTATACGTATAAGAGAAACGCACATTGTTACGTTCTGTACCGTTTGTTATCGCAATGTTATAGTTCTGATTCACACCCGTACGGAAGATATCACCCCATTGGTTGTGGTCGATTGGACTATAATTACGTGTAGTTCCATCGAAATAGGTTATTGATTTACTTGAATCATAGGCTGGACCATAGTTGTAAATTGTAGGGCGTGGTGTTGTAATTGTATTGCCTGCACGGTCCTTATATATCTTGCGTAATCCCGTAACGGCTTCTTCTCCATCGCCTAATGCCCAGTTATCATAGCCGGGACCAAACTTCTTTTGGATGTCGGGCATATATGCAACCTTGTCAAAACCAATGCTTGCATTGAAGTCAATGTGAGTGCCTGTGCCTCTTGATGCGGTTTTCGTCGTGATCATAATAACACCATTTGCGGCCTCAGAACCATAGAGAGCAGACGCTGCAGCGCCTTTCAAGATAGAGATATTCTCAATGTCTTCGGGGTTGATGTCTACCAAACCATTGGCTGCAATACGCTGGTTTGACCAATAGTCATTGTTGTTTACATTACCATTGTGAATTGGAACACCATCTAATACCAATAGCGGTTGGGTGTTACCTGTGATAGATGACAAACCACGTACAGAGACAGAGATGGCTGAATTGCCTCCAGGCGCGGTCTGAATCCTTACACCTGAGGCCTTACCATATAGACCTGTGGCAATGCTTGGAGAGCCAGTACGGTTCAAATCGGCTGCTCCAATAGAGCTTACTGCGTAACCTAACTTCTTGGAATCTTTCTTAATACCAAGTGCAGTCACTACAACTTCATCAATGTTCTGGCTTCCTTCGTCCATGACAACATCGATATTCTTCCGGCCTTTCACGTCAATGGCCTTTGTAGAGAACCCGATGTAGCTGAACTCCAACGTTGATGAAGCCGCACATTTGATAGTATAGTTGCCATCAACATCAGTGACTCCGCCTGAAGATGTGCCTAAAATCTTCACTGTAGCGCCTGCAATAGGCTCGCCGGCCTGGTCTTTTACACAGCCCTTCACCACGAAATTCTGAGCATAGGTGACGACTGTGAACAAGAGAAACAAGGCCATCAAAGATATTCTCTGAATACTTTGATAAAAACATTTCGATTGTTTCATCTGAATAATAGGTTTAGAGTTTTGCATATTGTATATAGCGTTAAAAAATTGTCTGTGGTCAATGAAACTTTATTGTCGCACGAACGATAAACTCATTTGAGTCAAATCGTGTGCTAAAGTCCTTCATTTCATAACGTGTTTTGCGTGTAATGGTGTTGTGTTATAGGTTTAATTGCAAGGCGAAAGGTTCTGCTTTCATCCCTTCTGGCAGTTTGACTGTCACCTTCCCATCGTTGGTTTTTGTCATTTTTAGCCTCTTGTTTACTCCAAGGAGCATAACACTTTTAGGAACATTGGTATGCCATGACAGGGTCGATGGCATTTCTTCGCCGTCTGAAAGGGCGTAGATGGCATAGCGTTGACGCCCATTTTTATCGGCTGTAAACCATAGCTTTCCTTCCTGATAATAGGGTGTTGGCACCGTGTTATAAATGGCTTTGCCATAGTGTTTCAGCCATTGTCCAATACTATCCAACCTACATGCTGCTTCTTTTTGAATGCGTCCGTCTGCTGTAGGCCCAACGCCAAGCACAAGGTTTCCACCTTTTGCTACAACCTCTACCAAGGTGTTGATGACCTTTGTCGCCGACTTCCAAACAGGATTCTTTACCCATCCCCAATCGTTTGACAGCGGAATACAACTTTCCCAAGGGTAGTTGAGCTGCTGTTCAGGAATGGTTCGTTCGGGGGTTTGATAGTTTTCATAAGGTCCATGAATGGTTCTGTCAACGATAATCAAGCCCGGTTGCAGTGCTCTTGCACGCGAAGCAATGCGTGGCATGTTGATATCTTGCCCATTTTCTTTGCATACCCATCCGCCATCGAGCCACAGAATATCCACCTTTCCATAGTCCCTCAGCAACTCTTCTGTCTGGGCATAGACAAAGTTCTTAAAGCGGTTCCAGCGCCAGGGCCATTGCTTGATGTCATAGTTAACATTGCGTCCGCGCTTAATGGGATAGACATCCCACCAATAATCCTGTGAATGCCAGTCGGGTTTAGAGTAATATTCGCCCACCATAAAGCCTTTGTTGCGGAAAGCTTGAAGCACATTGCGCAGTACATCGCGTTTAGGATTGTCGCGAAAAGCATGTTGGGCTATCGTGAAATCGGTTTGTTTAGAGTCATACATGCAGAAACCATCATGGTGTTTTGTTGTGAACAGCATGTATTTCATCCCTGCTTTATCGAATGTTGAGGCCCATTGCTCGGGGTCAAACTTTGTGGGATTGAACGTGTTGGATAGGCCCCAATACCATGCTTTGTATTGATCGTAGGTCTTTGTTGTGTCGCGTGTAATCCAGTTTTCATCGCAAATAGACCACGATTCCACAATACCTGGAACAGCATAAAGCCCCCAATGGATGAGCACTCCAAACTTTAAGTCTTGCCATTGCTTTAGTTTCTTCACCACAAGAGGGTCTGTTGGCCACTCATAGGTTTGCGAACGCTCATACACATCGCCTTGCGCAAAGGCACCATGTGCACTGATGAGCATTGCAATAGCACAGATTATTTTCTTCAAATTCATTGTCATTCTTATTTATATGAGGTTGAAAGTGTCTCAGCTTCGGTCTGTATGACGGCATGAAGTGGTAGCTTGTTTGATGCACCTCCTATGCCGATGTCAATAGACCGAGCTTCAACAACAGACTGCATCTCGGTATTAATGAGGGAAAAATCTTTGGGTTCAAGGTCGAAGGTGACGCATTTCGTCTGTCCTTTGGGGATAAAAATGCGCTTGAAGTGCTTCAATTGAAGCAATGGTTGCACTACACTTGCCACCTGATCATGCGTGTAAAGTTGTGCCACTTCCTCACCATCCGTGTCGCCAGTATTGGTGATTTCAAACGAGATACGATAGGCGTTTCGCCCTGTTTTCTCTGTTTTCATCTTGTCATAGCTGAAAGTTGTGTAGCTCAGTCCATAGCCAAACGGATATAAGGGAGCTGCACTCATCTCCACATAGTCATGGGGTGAGGGCATGCGTTTATTGTAGTAACAAGGGAGTTGGCCTACACTGACGGGCACACTGATAGGCAATCGTCCCGCAGGATTAATGTCTCCGAAGAGTACATCGGCTATCGCTTGCCCACCTTCTTGGCCGGGATAGTAGGCTGTTAGCAAGGCATCGGCGTGTGTTGCCGCCCAGTTTTTCTGTAAAGGACGGCCTTCTATATAGACAACAACAAGCGGTTTGCCTGTCTCTTTGACGGCTTTCAGCAACTCTTCCTGGCGTCCTGTCAAGGTCAACGACGCACGATCATAGCCTTCTCCCGATTCCATGTCACTCACAGTTGAGGCATTTACCGTTGCCGCCCCAGTCGCTTGATAATCTGTTTTGAAGTCACGTGCACTCGAACCTCCTACAACTGCAACGACAACATCGGCCCATTTTGCAGCTGCAACGGCTTCATCAATGTTGCTGTTTGCCGTGTCTCGGATGGCACATCCTTTCACATAGCGAAGCTGTGCCGCAGGAATCTTTGTCTGAAGTCCCATCAACACCGTCTTCACATGCCCTTCTTGTTGCGGTGCAGTGTAGTCACCGAGCATGTTATACACGTTGTTTGCGTTCGGTCCTACTAAGGCAATTTTGGCTTTTCTCTGTAGCGGCAGGCACTGATTTGAGTTTTTCAACAACGTGATGAGTTGTTGGGCGGCCTTCAATGCCAAGGCTTTGTCGGCCTCGTTATCAATCGTTTTTGCCTCCGCGGCATTGACATAAGGGTGTTCAAAGAGTCCCATCTCAAACTTCATGCGTAGCACTCGCGCGCAAGCTGAATCGATATCATGCTCTGTTATCCATCCTTTCTCTAAGGCTTCTGGCAGTAGTGCATAAGCGCGTCCACCCAAATCTACGTCTACTCCGGCTTTTAATGCCATCCCACCTGCCTCTGCCAAGGTGTGCGTTACATGGTGGGTGTGCCACAATCCGTCAATGCTATAGAGGTCAGAAAGTACAAATCCCGAGAAGTTCCAACGTTTCCTTAGCACGTCATCATAAAGCCATCGGTTGCCCGTTGAAGGCACTCCATCCAGTGAATTATAGGAAGTCATGACCGAAGTTGCCCCAGCTTGTATCGCTTTCTCAAATGGAAGTAAGAAGTTTTGGCATACATCTCGCAGTCCACCTACCGTCTGACAGCCGTTCTGTCCGCCTTCGGTTGTGCCGTAACCCACAAAGTGTTTCAACGTGGGTATTGTCGCATGAGGTTGTGAATGCTTGCCTCCGCCGAGTCCTTTCACCATAGATGCACCGATAACGGCAGTCAAAACAGGGTCTTCTCCCATGCATTCTTCCACACGAGACCAACGTGGATCGCGCGTCAAATCAAGTACAGGACCGAAGCTGATATGTGCTCCTTGTTGTCTGATTTGACGCGCGATACATTGTCCTATGGCTTCAACGAGCGTATTGTTCCATGTGGCTGCCAGCCCTAATCCCGTCGGAAATACTGTTGTTCCGATAGCCATGTGCCCATGAGGTGCCTCTTCTGCCAAGAACAAGGGTATGCCAAGACGTGTGTTTTCAATGGCATATTGCTGCAGTTTGTTGGCAGTTTGCGCTGCCAGATAAGGCGTTAATCCGTTTCCTAAGCTCTTCTTTGTCCAAGGATCAGCGCGGAAAGTGGCCCATAGCATACCGATTTTACCTTCTGCAATGTCTTTCTTGAACGTGTCGGAAAGTTCAATCTGTTGTCGATTTCGAATGTAGTAGTCCCATGCCAGCATACACCTTAGCTGGCCGATTTTCTCGTCTAATGTCATGCGACGAAGCAAATCAGTCACTCGTTGGGCTGTCGGCAGCTTCTCATTTTGATAGGGGAAGTGTCCTTTTGCCTTCAGGTTTAAGCATAAACCACAAGCCATAAGCAGCAGAACGGTGACCTTGCATCGCGCGATTTTCATAATGTTGATTTGTGTTTTGATAGTTCTCAGCGAATTTAAAGTGTAAACAAGAGATTTAGAGAGTGTGACTTTTGGGACTACCTACATTGCCATTGTCATGCTTTTTGTGGCATGCGATGGACTTGATATTGGTTCATGACGTCATGATTCATGCGGTCATGGATTGTTTTTTTCTTTGGTTTATAGGTCATTCAATCATGAATTGATAGTTTATTCATGGTGTGCTTCCCAATGACGGATAACGTTCTGTGTCTTCTGATAGCGTTCATGGTCAGACAAAGTGCGTTGAACATGGGTGGAAATGCACACAACTATTTCGGTGGTAAAAGTAGTAATAAGTTTTGATAAAAGCAAGTTTTTGTTTTAATTATTTAATAAATTTTGTGTTTCCACTTTTTTGTTATCGGCTGTGTTAGGGTATTTCATGGGTAAAAGAGGCCGTAACAGCGATGCTGATTTTAACTTTTCTTATCGTGATTTGAATGTCATGGGCTTATGGGTTGCACCATTTCAAATGCTTGTTGTTTTCATGTTATGGCTCATGGGATTAGCGATGAATGAATGAAGAAATCCCCTTTGTTTCGTGCTTTGTTTTTGTTTTCCTGTTATGGTTAGGTTATTTGTGGAGTGATTTGTGGCATTTTACCGCATTGTTTGTGCCATTTCATCGTGTTATTCATGCCATATTACGGCATAATTTGTGTGAGATTGTTTTTTCATTCCGTTCCATTGAAAGCATGTTCTATATTATAAGGTAGGAAGATAAAATGCAATCCGCGCCACACCTACTTTAGAGGAATGGCGCGGATAGTTTCTTTTCAGGCGTTATCTTGCCATGACATAGCGGTGGAGAGTAGTGCGAACGCTGCCCTTTCCGGCAAAGAGCGCTTTAACAGCAGCCTCAATCTGTGGCCCAAATCCAGCCTCATAAAGGTCTAATCCAAAGATATCTTTGCGGCTGAAGAGTGCTTTCAAACAGCTGAAATCTTGGTTCTCATGACCTATTTCAAGTGGTGACACCATGGCTTGAAGTTCATTTAACAAAGGATCGGGAGAGGGATTGAATGGTTTCCCCTCGTCATCTATGCCCTTCAAATAGCGTGCATAAGCAGCCAATACCAATGGAATCAAGACGAGATTTGACCTATCTAAGCCGCGCTTGATATACTTTTTGATTGTCTCACCGAAGCGAATGGCTAACTTTTGTGACGTATCCATAGCGATGCGTTGAGGCGTATCGGGCATAAACGGATTAGGCAATCGCTTGTTGATAAATACACCTATGAACTCATAAGGATTGAGAATGCCCGGATCAACGACTACGGGCATGGCCTCGATATAGCCAATTTTCTGAATCAAACAACGGATATCAGGGTCTGCAATCTCTGCAGAGATGAGGTCATAGCCTAACAAACAGCCGAAAATAGCCATGGCAGTGTGAAGTGGGTTGAGGCAGGTGGTGACCTTCATCGTCTCTACCTTGTCGACCGTTTCACGCGAAGTGAACAGCACTCCGCCAAGATCAAGGGGCGGACGGCCATTGGTATAGTGGTCTTCTACAATGAGATATTGAGTTTCTTCGGCATTAACGAAAGGCGCAGTAAACGTGTGTCGTGCCGTTTCTATATAGTCGTTGTCTTCAAATCCATCAGCTTCTAACAGCGCTTTCACCTTTGCATGTGGGCGAGGAGTAATCTTATCAATCATCGACCAGGGGAAAGTGACTTTGCTTTCATCCTTTAAGTAGTCGACAAACTCCATGGAAACGAGGCCGTCTTTGGCCCAACGTTCGGCGTAAGCGAATACACCTGCTTGGAGTTTACTACCATTATGCGAGCAGTTATCCATGCTTTGGAGCGTTACAGGCAGTCTTCCGGCTTTGTAACGCGCGTGGAGTAGGGCGGTGACTTTGCCCAAAGCAAACTGCGGGTTCAGCCCACGTGCAAGGTCGTCTTCATTGAAGTTATAGCCTTTCTCCGTGATGGTGAACGATGCTAACTGCAGGGTTGGGTTGCAGAAGATGTCAATCAGTCGTTTCCAATCAGGCAGTTGAGGGTCTGCTTTGAGGGCTTCGGTAACACTGGCGATAACCTTTTTTTCAATTTTTCCCGTGGATTTCAGACTTACCAACAATGAAAGATTGTCGTAAGGTGTATAGGCTTTGTCGATAACTTCATCGTCGAAGGTCTCAGCAACAATGACTCCGCGGTCATATTTGCCTGAGTTTAGGGCGTCGTTGAGTAGTGCTGCCGGAAAGGCTCGAAAGATATTACCGCCTCCAAAGTGTATCCATGTAGGCTCTTCAAAGGTCTTTTGGCGAACGGCTTGAATGTCAAAACGAGGTAGTTCGTAGCCCTTGTTCTCCCATTCTGCAGCATTGTAGTGACTATTTAATAGCGTTGTTAGTCTCATGATGATAGAAATTTTGAAGTTAATCGAAGAATCCCGGTTGATGATAACTTATACCCTGTTCGTTATCTACTGTTGCAATGATGCCTTGAAGCTGTCCCATGGCAAACATACGGCCTAAGAAACTATAGCCCGCATTATAGCCTTTATCTTCATCTCCAAGCATAGTCATGCCATGATCTACACGCATCGGCAGTCTCGCAACATGGGGATTGTCTCGCCGTTGCTGTTCTTCTTGCTCGAAAATACGGCATAATTCAATGAGGTTTGCCCTGCCTCCGAGGTGACTTGCCTCTGTAAAGTCGCCATTGGGGAACACATAACAGCTGCGCAAATGCACGAACCAAGTGCGATTAGCATATTTTCTTGCAAGCTCTGGGAGGTTGTTTTGTGCACCCGCTGAAAGGCTTCCGGCACAGAAAGTCAGGCCATTGTGCTTGTCGTTAACCGCATTCAAGAACCATTTTATATCGTCATCGCACGTCACAATGCGTGGAAGTCCGAGGACTTGAAAGGGTGGATCGTCGGGATGTACACACATATACATGTCACATTCGTTGCAAACGGGCATGATGGCACTAAGGAAATAGCGCATGTTTTCACGTAGTTGGTCTTTGCTTATGCCGTCATAGAGGGCAAGAAGTTTGCGGAACAGTGCGACAGGATGCTTGTCACCTTCCTTGAAATTGCCACTAACAAAGCCCTGAGTCTTAATGACTATGTTCTCAACGAGGGCGTGATCTTTCTCTGGTGTCATTGTCTTGGCCAATGCATCAACCTCTTTGAGGATGTCACGCCCATTGGGTTTGCCATCAGGACCAAGCACTTTAAAGGCTGCCCAGCTATCTTTTGCTCCCTCACGCTTAAGGATATGAATGTCGAAATAAGCAAATTCGGGGATAGAAAAGTAAAGATTGCTGCTGCCGTTTGGGTTTTCATGCAACAAGTTTGTACGTGCCCAATCGAGCACAGGCATAAAGTTATAGCAGACGATATGAATGCCTTCAGCAGACAGATTGCGTAGACTCTCCTTGTAAACTTCAATCTGTTGGTCGCGATCTGGGCCTCCATACTTGATGGTTTCAGTCACAGGGAGAGACTCTACGACGCTCCAGCGCATGCCAAAGCTTTCAATGTAGGTTTTAAGTTCATGGATTTTCTCTCGTGTCCACACTTGACCCAGTGGCACATCATGTAGGGCTGTGACAATACCTTCAACGCCAATCTCTTTCAACATGGCAAGGGTTATCTTGTCGTTTTTGCCAAACCATCTCCAGGTTCTTTCCATATTATTTTAGGTTTAACGTAATAATATCTTTATTTTTCATTGATTAAAGCACAAAGATAGCTCTTTTTGATTTAATCAAAGATTATTTCATGGATTATTTATGCTTACAAAATGGGTGTGGTTTTCAATGAGAAGGTGGTATAACAAAAATGAGTTTAAAGGTGCATGTGGTGCACCTTTAAACTCAATCTGTAGCGACAGGGCTCTCCCATCCATCGTAATCACCGCCTGCTGCCTCTGCAGTGTCTAATAGATATGAGGTGACATGGTGGATGTTATTGGGCACGTCTTCGCGTGAAACGCTAATCATTACGGGATATTCTTCAGTCTTTTCATACCGCTGTGAAGTCTTTTTGAATCCTTCTTTCTCAACAACTGTGATGAAATTCTGGGCAGAATCTTCATTCTTAAAGAAGATATAATGATCTATTGGGCGTGACTTGTTGGAATTATCATGGTGTTCTTGCAGTGTCTGTAATACCTTGTTGTTCTGTATTTCCTGCATAGCATACTTGTCAGGATATAGCGTTCCAAAGTAAGTTTCCCATGCTTTGTCTTCGTTTTCAGTGAGTTTGAACTCGTAATCAGGGAACAACTTTTTCAGCTTTCCAATGAGTTTGTTTCCTACATCGCCTGCTTTCTTCACATAAAAGATAAAGTTTAAGCGATTATTCCATTTGACTAAACCTGCATCAATGGCATCAACTTGCTTCAGTAATTCAATGAAAGCATCTTCTATTTTCCAAAGCGTTGTGTTTTCTTCTTGGCTTGGTAATCCGCTTTCTGTAGTCTCTTTGCAACATACTGACAATTGAATCCGGTGATGATATCCATTGTAAGGGGCGTTGTTATAGAGTGCCAGATTGACGCGGGTAATAGCAGGTTTCTTCTCAAGATCTTGCATATACATGCCCCAGTCCTCTGGTACTTTAGAGTGGATAATGTTTTTTAGAAGTGTCATTTTATATTTGTTGTTGAGTGATTGTGCTTGTTATGTCATTGAATTTGCATCCAACACACACTAACAATTTATTTAATTTTAGATTTCGCAAAGTTAGTTGATTGCATTGTAATTTGCAAATTAAAGCGTAAGAAAAATTAAATTGAAGTATAGGATATTTGTAATTGTGTTATGTTTCATTCAAAATTATCTCTTTTTTTATACCAAAATTGGTCTGAATGGTCACCTGGTTATGAATATATTCGAATGTAAATATAATGTCTTGTGAGTCATTTGAAACAATAAATCATGTTGAATCGCGTTTTTTTTGATATGAAATGGACTTCCCATCTGCGTCAAATACGCATTTTGTTCATTATTATTGCCATGATGATAGCCTTGGCTTCTCTGGTAGTTTCGCATCTTTTGGTCAGCGATTTGGCTAAAGAAGAAGCTGCGCGTATGGAGGTTTGGGCCGAAGCAATGCGCTCGTTGAATGCAGCAGATGAGCATACTGACCTCTCGTTGGTACTCAAAGTAATCAACGAAAATCATACCATTCCAGTAATAGTCATGACTCATCAGGGGAAGATTCAAACCTATCGGAATGTGGATTTGAAAGGAAAGACGCGCAAAGACAGCCTTAACGACGCTATCAATCAAGCCAAAAGGATGCGTGACGAGGGGCATGTTATTCGTATTTTGTTAGATAAGCATCGTGAATATATAGATGTTTGTTATGACGAATCATTGCTGTTGCGTCGACTTTCATGGTATCCTTATGTGCAACTGAGTGTGGTGTTGCTCTTCGTTAGCCTTGCCTTGTTTGCCCTGTTGACGCTAAAACGTGCCGAACAAAACCGTGTTTGGGTAGGGTTGAGCAAGGAAACGGCACATCAACTCGGTTCACCCATCTCAAGTTTAATGGCTTGGATGGAAATCATGAAAGAGAGTTATCCTGATGATTTGTTGCTGCCTGAGATGGAAAATGATGTGAAACGACTGCAGCTTGTGGCTGATCGTTTCTCGAAAATAGGCTCACAACCCACACTCGAAGCTACGGACTTGATGGCTGTGTTGCGCCGAGTTATGGCCTATATGCAAAGCAGAACGTCGCACACGGTAGTCATGACACTTCATGAGTCGAATGAAAAGGTGATGGCAAACCTTAATGTTTCGCTCTTTGAATGGGTCATAGAAAACCTTTGTAAGAATGCCGTTGATGCCATGGAAGGCTGTAATGGGCGCATCGATATTTGCGTTTCTGCGAGTGAACGAACGATAATCATCGACTTAACAGACACGGGAAAGGGTATTCGAAAAAAGGATTTGAAGAATGTTTTTAGGCCAGGTTTTACAACAAAGAAACGCGGATGGGGACTTGGTTTGTCGCTAACTCAACGGATAGTTGAGGACTATCATCGCGGAAAAATATTCATTAAGCACTCTGAAGTGGGGCAGGGCACGACGTTCCGCATCACACTTCCACGGCCTTAAACACACAAATCATTTTGTGCTTCATCACAAATCCCTTTTTGAAGTCGCCTCTCATGCTTTCTCATCTCATTCATTTCACCTTGTGATTTGATGCTCTTTGTCTTGTGTTTTGACTGATTTCACGGCGTGATTTGATTCATATTATTTTGCCCTTTAATAGGGTAGAAAATGCGTTTGATTGTAGATTTATGAGTAGAATCATGTTCTTTTTGATAAAGAATGTGATGCATATAGTTTCAATCAAGACGAAAGGACATGGGAAAAGTTATATTCATGGAGGGTGAAAACCTATTGTTGAGGAGAAAGAATAATGTGCATCGTTGAGTATTATAAAAATAAATTATTATCTTTGCCATGCATATGAGATAACGTTTTGTCGTTATTGCTGTGAGAAATGAAATGCCTTTATGTGACGCAATCATAGGAGATAATCTAATAGGTATAGCAAATTGCATGCTGAGGCTAATTCATGTAGTGGCTGATTATAAATGATTCTATCAAAAAAATATATTAAACTTTGCGATGAAAAATATTCAAATCATAGAAAAACCAAAAGGAACATCCAGCTGTGATATAGGAATCAGTGTGGATGAATGGCAGGAAATATTGACTAATCCCCAAATAACAACAGAAAATTATCGTGAGGCTTTGTTGGCATTCTATCGTGAACCAGAACATAAAGTCACATGCAGTGCTTTGAGTTTGAAGTATTTTGGTAATGCAAAAGATGCTCAACGGTATAATGCATGGATAACAAAATTCGGCGAAAGTGTAGTCAAAACGCTTGACCGTTTCCATGTTTTCGATACCAAAGGAAAGGAAGTTTACTGGAACGTGGCAATGAATCCAGGTGTTGATTTGGGTGGAGGAAGATATGAATGGACGTTGAGAAGCGAACTTGTTCAGGCCATAGAGAAGCTCGGTTGGAATCAGAATTTCTCATGGATTCCATTTTATATGGAAATGGCTGATAAGCTTTTGGCCTTTAAAAACAATAGAAAGGCATTGGTAGATATCATATATTCGCTCGATAGTCAATATGTAAGTTATATCCATACCAATGATGGCGGTCATTATCCTGATATAGATCCGTTTACTTTCTTTGGCATTTTCAATCGTGGAAACAGCTTTGAGAAACGGAAAAAGATAGCCGTTTTCTTCAAAGAACGATTGGGTGTAAAAACCGAAGTACCTGAAAATTATGAGGGCATTCCTATAGTTTTTGCGGTAATGTCGTGCTTTTGTTGGAGCGAAAATATTGATACTAATATTCAACCGCTATGGGATTTGTTTGAGGCTGTACTCAAAAAGGAACAAGAAAAGATTGAAAACCTGTTTGATATGGTTTGTAAACAGAAGGGTATTAAATGGAATATTACGATGGGACTCTTTTGGATTCGTCCCTATGAATACGTTGCTTTAGACTCATGTAATCAGTCATATTTGCAATCAAAAGGCTTGAATGTGTTTTCTGAAAAGAATTTGAACGCTGCACATTATTTTGCTTTTCTTAATGAGATAAAGCAGAAAATAAGAGCTAATGAGTTGCAAGAAACAACGATTCCAGCTATATCTTATCATGCATGGCAAAGCAATAAAAACAATAATAAGATAGTAGAAACACAAAATATGAATGATTTTTCCGAATCAAAGGAAATGAAAACATCGAAGTATCAAGCATATATTGATTTGTTGAAGCAAACACATAATCTCGTGCTTACAGGCGCTCCAGGTACGGGGAAGACGCATATGGCTCGGGAAATTGCAAAAGAAATGGGTGCCGAAAGCATGTTTGTGCAGTTTCATCCGTCTTATGATTATACGGATTTTGTAGAGGGTTTGCGCCCAATTGATAATGGAGAAGGGCATATAGTCTTTGAAAGAAAGGATGGAGTCTTTAAGGAATTCTGTAGTAGAGCAGTGCAAAATATTATTGATTCAAAGAAGAGTCCGGAGACGATAAGTGAGGAAATCTCGTGGTCTGAACGGTTGGAAGATTTTGTGAATGATGCCATAGACAATGAAACGAGATATAAAACAGTGAATGGTTCAGAATTTACTGTGACGGGAATGAATGGTAATACAATCTTGATTCTCAATGAACAGAATGATAAAACCCCAAAGTTGGCAGTCAATGTACAGGATATTTTAACTTTGTTAATCAATAAAGTTCCACTTAAATATGTGCGTGATATTCGTCGTTATTTTAACAGAAGGTACAATTCTCAGCCCGACTCTTATGCTTTTGTGATTGTGGATAAAATGCGCGAAAAATATAAAAAAGAGCCCCATCATGCAGCAAACCATATTCCAACTGAAGGCATTAAAGAAAAGCCTTTCGTATTTATTATTGATGAAATCAATCGTGGTGAGGCTTCAAAAATATTCGGAGAATTGTTTTATGCCATTGATCCTGGTTATAGAGATGATACGGATAATCCTGTTCAGACGCAGTATCAGAATCTTATTCCAACGTCAGATGTATTTGCAAAAGGCTTCTATGTGCCAAGAAATGTCTATATCCTTGCAACAATGAATGATATTGATCGATCTGTAGAAAGCATGGACTTTGCGATGCGAAGAAGGTTTACTTGGAAAGAAATAAAACCTGAATGTACGGAAGATATGTTAGATAATCTTGGACAATCTTTGGCTGATAGCGCAAAAGAAACAATGCATAGACTGAATAATGAAATTGTAGCTACAGATGGTTTAGGTGCTGCTTATAGTGTAGGACCAGCCTATTTCATGAAGATAAAAGATTTAAAAGGAGATTTTTCTGCGCTTTGGAATATGAATATTGAACCTCTTTTGCGGGAATATTTGCGTGGTTTCAGAGCAATAGATGATATGATGGAGAAGTTCAGAAAAGCCTTTTTTAGAGAAGGTTAGATGAGAAAGATGGCTTCAGAAGATTTGGTTTATGCAGATAGAATTGACAGATAATAACAGCGTAAGTGCGAATAACCGATTCCAAAGGGATGATATTGTGGCGCTGTTTCCATTTGGCGATAAAACAATTTCTGAATTATGTCGTGATCATGAGCACTTGCTTGTGTTCCCTGAAAGCATAGAAGAATGTGATGATGAAATAGGAAATGGAACATTATATTCTATCCAAAACACAGATAATCCTGACGAAGTACGAGTTGTTACGGGTAATATTATGGGCTTTGTTGGTATTGGGAATATCAAACTTAAAATCAAATCGCGGTTTGATTTGGGGCAGAATGACTATTTCTTACATTATATGTTACAGAAAGTTTTGGCGCTAAACATGTTTGATTTAGATTTGAATAGTGGTGAAGAAGGACTCTCAGAACTCTTAATGTTGATGTTTCCTCATCTTCTCAAATCAGCCTTACAACAAGGTGTTTTCCGTCAATATCAATGTTATAATCATAATGATTCAAACGTACATGGGAGTATAAATGTGAGCCAACACTTGCGAAATAATGTTCCATTTTCAGGGAAATTTGCTTATACAACGCATGAGTATAGCCGTGATAATGATGTTACTCAGTTGATAAGACATACCATAGAATTTATGCAGTCAACGCATTTTGGGCAATGTGTGTTGTCTTCTTGTCGTGAAACTACAGAGAACATAAAGATAATAAAGCACTATACCACCTTATATAATAAAGTGGAACGAGCGACTGTTATCAATCGAAATTTGAGATTGAAAAGCCATCCTTATTATACGAAATATCGCTCATTGCAATTGCTTTGCATTCAAATATTGCGCATGGAAGAGGTGAAATATGGCGAAGATGATAATGAAATACATGGTGTTTTGTTTGATGGTGCATGGTTATGGGAGGAATATGTTGCCACACTTCTTAGAGATTGTCGGTTCATACACGCCGAAAATAGACTAAGAAAGAAAGGATTCGCTTTATTTACCGATGGTAGTGGGCTTCGTTATCCTGACTTTTATAATGACGAAATGGTGTTGGATGCGAAGTATAAACGTTTGGAAGAGTGTAAAAGGGTTGCCGAAGTTGATCGTAATGACATTCATCAAATTATTACATATATGACAGCTTTGCATGTTAAGAGAGGTGGTTTTGTTGCTCCTTTGACTGCAAAGACTGAAGAACGTGTTACTGCTCACTTAAGAGATGGTATCTCAATGATAGGTATTTATGGCGTTCAGATTGCGACTTCTGCATCTTCTTATATTGAGTTTGTAGTCCAAATGCAGAAGCATGAAAAGGACTTTTTGGCATCGATAGAATCATGAAAGATTATAATATGAATGATTTTTAAATAACAGATAAGGCGTTTTGAAGTTAAAGTAAGTCTTATAAATAAGATTTTTTTAACGCTTTCATTGGCAAATTTCAGAAAATATTTGTAACTTTGCAACCCGTATGGCAAGTTCAGAAGCCTATAAAATAGACTTAAAAGCGTTGGAGGAAGGGCAGACAGTGCTTGAATTCGACTTAGATGATGCATTTTTTCAGTCACTTGAGGCTGCCGAAGTGCAACATGGTTGTTTACATACCACACTGGCAGTGAACCGCATTGGCGACTGCTTTGATTTGAATTTCCATACAGTTGGCAGCGTCGTTGTGCCCTGTGATCTTTGTCTTGACGACATGGATCAACCCATTGTGGCAGACCAACGGATGGCTGTTAAGCTCGGAGATAGCTACTCAGAAGACGATGATCTTGTGACGGTGGCCGAGGAAGAAGGAATACTCGATGTCGCATGGTACGTCTATGAATCCATTGAACTCAATATCCCCATCAAGCATGTGCATGCACCTGGAAAATGCAACCCTGCGATGATACGGATGCTCGAGGAGCATTCTGCTACCCGAAGTAGTGGGAGTGATGATGAGACTACAATGGATCCGCGTTGGGAAGCGTTATCCAATTTGAAATTAGACGAATAATAAAATTAAAGATTAAAAATTAAAAGATTATGGCACATCCTAAAAGAAGACAGTCAAAGACTCGTACACTCAAGAGAAGAACGCATGATAAGGCAGTGGCTCCAACGTTGGCAGTATGTCCAAACTGTGGCGCTTATTATGTTTATCACACTGTATGTCCAACGTGTGGATACTATAGAGGCAAGGTCGCTGTTGTTAAGGAAGTAGCTGAATAATGGGAAATATCAACGCTATCATCACGGGTGTAGCCGGCTATGTGCCTGATTATGTCCTCAATAATGAGGAACTTTCTCGCATGGTTGATACCAATGATGAATGGATAGTCACACGAACAGGCATCAAAGAACGTCGTATTCTTACCGAAGAAGGGCTTGGAACTTCGTATATGGCGCGTAAGGCTGCGAAGCTTTTGATGAAGAAAACCGGTGCAGATCCTGATAGCATTGATGCCCTTCTTGTTGCAACCACCACCCCAGATTACGTACATCCCTCAACCGCATCTATCGTTTTAGGCAAGCTTGGATTAAAGAATGCGTTTGCATTTGACTTTTCTGCTGCTTGCTGTGGATTCATGTATGCGCTTGATGTGGCTTGTAACATGATTCAGAGTGGCCGCCATAAACGTATCATCGTTATTGGAGCAGACAAGATGTCGTCAATAACCGATTATCAAGATCGTGCTACTTGTCCACTGTTTGGTGATGGAGCAGGTGCTGTTTTGGTTGAAGCTACAGAGGAAGAGAACATCGGTTTGATTGACTCTTTCCATCGAACAGATGGCAAAGGACTACCATTCTTGCATGTCAAAGCAGGCGGTTCGGTTTGTCCTTCATCTCATTATTCTGTGGATCATCGCATGCATTACACCTATCAAGAGGGTCGTTTTGTGTTCCGTTATGCTGTTACTGCCATGGGCGATGACTGCGAAGAACTCTTAAAACGCAATCATTTGACGATGGATGATGTTAACTATATCATTCCTCATCAAGCCAATTTGCGTATCATTGAGGCTGTAGCCAAGCGCATAGGTGCACCAATGGATAAGGTGTTAGTTAACATTCAACGTTACGGAAACACAAGCGCTGCGTGCATGCCACTTGTGCTTTGGGACTTCGAAAAAGACTTAAAGAAAGGTGATAACATCATCTTTACCGCATTTGGAGCAGGATTTGTCAACGGAGCTTCATATTTAAGATGGGCTTATGACGGTGCTTCAGTAGCTACAGTGAAGTAGTTTTAACAAGCAATATATACAAAAGGGCGCATCTTTCTTATTCTAATAATAAGATGATGCGTCTTTTTGTTTGAAATAAACAATTAGTAAACATCGTTATGCATAAAGCAGGTTTCGTAAACATTGTAGGCAATCCGAATGTTGGAAAGAGTACATTGATGAACCAACTTGTAGGAGAACGTATCAGTATTGCTACGTTTAAGGCTCAGACAACACGCCATCGTATCATGGGAATTGTTAACACTGAGGACTGTCAAATCGTCTTTTCCGACACGCCAGGTGTATTGAAACCCAACTATAAGATGCAGGAAATGATGCTTGCTTTCTCTGAATCTGCGCTTAAAGATGCCGATATTCTGCTCTATGTTACTGATGTTGTAGAGAATCCGGAGAAGAATATTGACTTCTTGGATAAGGTGAAACAGCTTCCGATTCCGGTGATTTTGCTTATCAATAAGATTGATGAGAGCAATCAAAAAGAACTCGGAACGATTGTCACCAAATGGCATTCATTACTTCCTAATGCAGAGATTCTCCCCATTTCTGCCAAGAATAAGTTTGGGGTTGAACTCTTGATGAAACGCATTAAGGAGCTTCTTCCCGAGTCACCCGCTTATTTTGACAAAGACCAACTTACCGATAAGCCGGCTAAATTCTTTGTAAGTGAGATGATAAGAGAGAAGATTCTGCTCTATTATGATAAGGAAATACCTTATAGTGTGGAGGTGCGCGTAGAACAATTCAAGGAGACTGACACTTCGATTCACATCAATGCGGTGATTTATGTGGAGCGCGATAGCCAGAAAGGAATTATCATCGGCCACAAAGGTATAGCCTTAAAGAAGGTCAGTTCCGAAGCGCGTAAGGCGTTAGAAAAGTTCTTTGATAAGAAGATCTATCTTGAAACCTTTGTCAAAGTCGATAAAGACTGGCGCTCTTCTCAGCGAGAACTCGACAGCTTTGGCTATAACCCAGAGTAAAAGGATATGCTTATGGCAAGCTAATTTGCCTTAAATCACCCGATGTTTTCATGCTAATTGCAATGCAATATGACGTGTTTCACCGACCAATTGCAGGCACTTTAATCGGCAAGTGAACAGACTTGGAAAGATAAAAACAAAAAGATAATCATTTGCCCTGAATTGAAAGAGGGCACACTCTCCGTCACACGGAGGGCCGAAGAATGTATAACTTCAGTAATTAAACAAACAGTATGTCAAATTTAGTAGCTATTGTAGGTCGCCCAAATGTAGGCAAGTCTACGCTTTTTAACCGCCTCACACAGTCTCGTCGCGCTATAGTCAGCGACACAGCAGGCACAACTCGTGACCGCCAGTATGGCAAATGTTCTTGGAATTCAAAAGAGTTTTCAATCGTAGATACAGGAGGTTGGGTTGTAAATTCCGACGATATATTTGAAGATGCGATACGCCGTCAGGTGCTTGTTGCTACAGAAGAGGCCGACTTAGTACTCTTTCTTGTCGATGTTTCGACCGGAGTCACCGACTGGGATGAAGATGTAGCCATGATTCTTCGACGCGCAAAACTACCCGTTATCCTTGTAGCCAACAAGGTAGATAATAGTAGTGAGTATTATGAAGCAGCCGAATTTTATAAGTTAGGCTTAGGAGAGCCGCAGTGTATCAGTGCTGCTACGGGTGGCGGTACAGGCGATTTGCTCGACCTTATCATTGATAAACTGCCCCAAGAGAACCCAGAAAGCGTTGAAGAAGAGATTCCAAGATTTGCTGTAGTGGGTCGTCCTAATGCAGGAAAAAGTAGTATCATCAATGCTTTTATAGGCGAAGACCGTAACATTGTGACCGAGATTGCGGGTACAACACGTGATAGTATTTACACCAGATACGACAAGTTTGGCTTTGATTTCTATCTTGTTGACACCGCAGGAATACGTCGTAAGAACAAGGTTAGCGAGGATTTGGAGTTCTATAGCGTAATGCGCTCTATCCGAGCAATAGAGAATAGCGACGTGTGTATCCTCATGTTAGATGCTACAAGAGGTGTAGAAGCACAGGATATGAACATCTTTCAGCTCATACAAAAGAACAAAAAGAGTCTTGTAGTCGTTGTAAACAAGTGGGATTTAGTAGAAGATAAGTCGCAGAAAGCAATCAATACATTTGAAGCTGCCATACGAAACAGGATGGCACCTTTCGTTGATTTCCCTATCATTTTCGCTTCCGCTTTGACGAAACAACGTATCTTTCGTGTGCTCGAAACAGCCAAACAAGTTTATCTTAACCGTAAAACGCACGTGGGAACCTCTAAACTTAACGAGGTGATGTTGCCGTTAATAGAAGCTTTTCCGCCTCAAAGTGTCAAGGGAAAGTATATTAAAATCAAGTATTGTACACAGCTTCCAAACACTCAAATCCCTTCGTTTGTGTTCTATGCAAACCTTCCTCAGTATGTGAAAGAAAACTATCGACGTTTCTTAGAGAATAAGATTAGGGAGAATTGGAGTATGCATGGTTGCCCAATCAACGTGTTTATACGTCAGAAATAAAAGGTATTCTCTTTCCTCATTGCTATGGGGATAGAGACATTTTATTATGGTTATGAGGAAGATTCTAATTGTATTATGTTCTCTTCTCTTGCTTTTTAGTTGTAAAAAGCAAGAGAAGGATGCTGCGGAAATCGTCGGAAAGACGGCTAAAATCTATTATGATTATTTGCTACACGATAATTATGAGGCCTTTGTTGATGGCTCATTTCGTCCTGATAGCATTCCCCCTTCTTATCGAGAACAGTTGATTGCCAATGCAAAGATGTTCATTGGACAGCAGAAAGAGGAGCATCAAGGCATCAAAGAGATTACGATTAGCAACGCAACAATAGATACTTTGCATCACACAGGAAATGCTTTTTTGCTGTTTTCTTATGGAGATAAAACAACCGAACAGGTCATAGTACCTATGGTTGAGCGTAAAGGCGTGTGGTATATGCGATGAGTTCGTGGAAAGAAGTCTTTATTCTTTTGAACTTGTTTCATTGTTATGTTCCTCCGTTTCCACTTCTTTCACCTTCTTGAAGAGGTCACTTGCAAACACAAGGTCATTGAGTTTCTTGTTTGTTGAGTTGATAATCTCATCCTTATTCCCTTGCCATTCCTTGTGACCTTTATAGATAAAGACGATATTTTCGCCTATACCCATCACAGAGTTCATATCGTGTGTGTTGATGATTGTCGTGATATCAAACTCTTTTGTGATACCCGATAGCAGGTCATCTATAACCAACGACGTCTTAGGATCAAGCCCTGAGTTCGGTTCATCACAGAAAAGATACTTCGGATTGAGTACAATTGCGCGCGCTATTGCTACTCGTTTCTGCATGCCTCCAGATATTTCACCGGGAAATTTCTGTTGCGCTTCAATCAGATTCACGCGATCTAAGCACTCCTGGGCACGCTTTACACGTTCCCGATAGTTCATCGTTGAGAACATATCCAAGGGAAACATCACGTTCTCTAATACCGAAAGAGAGTCAAAAAGCGCTGCATTTTGGAAGATCATACCCATTTCTCGCCGCATCATCACCTTTTCTTTTTTAGACATAGTGACGAAGTTTCGGTTGTCATATAGCACCTCTCCGCTTGTGGGTTCAAGCAAACCGACAAGGTTTTTGATTAAAACGGTCTTTCCACTACCGCTTTGTCCGATAATCAAATTCGTCTTTCCATCTTCAAAAACGGCATTGATGTCCTTCAGAACTTCCTTATCTCCGAACGCTTTATATAGGTGTTTAACTTCTATCATGATAATAATTGGGTTAAGAATACATCTGAAAATAAGATCAAAACGCTGCTACTTACAACGGCATCTGTACTGGCTTTGCCCACTTCTACAGACCCTCCTTCAACAGTATAACCAAAGTATGACGACACACTTGCTATGATAAAGGCGAAGAACATGCTTTTAAGTATGCTCATCCAGATAAACCATGAGTTAAAGGAATGCTGTATACCAAGGGTCAAATCGTCTGGAGTTAGCAGGTGACCTATATAAGCTGTGCTATAAGCTCCAAGGATTCCGAGTGCCGAACTGAATATAACCAGGAAGGGCATCATCGTGACTAAACCTAATATTTTGGGTAGAATCAGGTAATTGGCTGAGTTTACTCCCATGATGTCTAAGGCGTCAATCTGTTGTGTAACGCGCATAGTTCCAAGCTCAGAAGCTATGTTTGAGCCGACCTTTCCTGCCAAAATCAAACACATAATGCTGCTGGAGAACTCCAAAAGCATGATTTCTCGCGTCGTATATCCTGACACCCAACGTGGCATCCAGGGACTTTGGATGTTGACTTTCATTTGAATGCAGATTACTGCTCCAATGAAAAAAGAAATCAACAACACAATACCAATGGAGTCAACACCAAGTTGTGACATCTCTTTTGTATAGCGTTTGAAAAACATTCTCATCCTATCGGGGATGGCAAGTGAACGCCACATCAATATGAGATAACTCCCAAAAGTGGTAAGGTAGTTGTATAACGGCTTGAAAATAAACATGATAATTATCCTAATTCTTATTCCTTGCAAAAGTAACCAAATTCTTCAGAAAATCTACTATAATTGAGATAGTTTTTCTTTTTTTATTTTGTTATCCTCACAAATTCAACTAACTTTGTATCAAATTAAATGTTTTCATGGTCATCAATGAATGTGATTTGTGAGGCATTTCTTGTTATACTAATCGTAATTTGGTTTTGTTGAGAGGTGAAACGATTACCGATGAGCAACAAACAAAACATAGATTTATGGACGAAACACATTTGACTACACTCCGAACTGAGGGACTTGTCAAGAGATATGGCAAGAGAACGGTGGCTGATGGGGTAAGTATCAGCGTCAAACAAGGTGAGATTGTTGGCCTACTTGGACCCAATGGAGCAGGTAAAACCACATCGTTTTATATGACAACGGGTAATGTTGTGCCCAACGAAGGCCATGTATATCTCGACGATGAAGAGATTACTAACTACCCCGTTTATAAGCGGGCACGCACCGGAATAGGTTATCTTCCACAGGAAGCCAGTGTGTTTCGCAAGATGAGTGTAGAGGATAATATCATGGCTGTGCTTGAGATGACGAAACTCTCTCATGCAGAACAATTAGAGAAATTAGAGAGTTTGATTAATGAATTCCGCTTAAACAAAGTGAGAAAGAATAAGGGTGATCAGCTCTCTGGAGGCGAAAGAAGACGTACAGAAATAGCGCGTTGTCTTGCCATTAACCCTAAATTCATTATGCTTGACGAGCCTTTTGCGGGCGTAGACCCTATTGCTGTGGAGGATATTCAGCACATAGTGTGGCGCTTGAAGTATCGAAACATAGGCATCCTCATTACGGATCACAACGTGCAAGAAACGCTTTCTATCACCGATCGCGCTTATCTCTTGTTCGAAGGACGCATCCTTTTCCATGGCACTTCCGAGGAATTGGCTGCCAATCCCATTGTGCGCAAGAACTATTTGAGCGATAATTTCGTCTATCGTAGATTCAAACCAAACGAAGAAGACGAGGCTTATGAAAGGTAAGAAGATAAAAAGCTGAGAGCATCAAGCAAGAGAACGAGCGATAATCCGTGTCATCACAATTCATTAAACCGTGCATGTTATGAAATTTTTCATGAAATATCAATGGCTTCTTTATGTCATAGGGTGGTTTGTTTTTCAGCTGTTTCCGGCTTATTTCCGGCTTACTTCTGTGGCGGATGAGTTTATTCCGTTTCTTTTTATTGTGGGAATAATCGTGATAGCTATATGTTCTTTCAACTTTGGTGCAGCCAAAGGAAGAGTTGCCGGCTGGCTGATGTTTGTGCTTTCTGTGATTGTTGAGGTCTTCGTTGCCTTAACTACGTTCTTCCTCTTGTTAGGACAGAGTTGGCAAAATTAGTTTTTTGCGTTAGTCCTTTCTTGTTTTTCATTAGTCGTGTTTCATCAAAACGTCTTGCGATTTCATCTGATGATTGCCCTATGAGCGGTGGAGTCGAGCGAGGTTCAGACCACTTTGGGCTGATGTTTCTTAGGTTTCGAAAAGGATGATAAAAGCATATCTGGTGGGCAGCATGCTCGCTTGACTAAACAATTCAAGTCATTTCGTCTTGCAATCTGACGCAAAACAATCGGTGTTTTCAGTCAAATTACCTCATGATTTCAGTCAGTTTGTTTTCTCTTTCCATGCAAAGCTTGGCTTGTTTTGTTCTTATCTCTGTAATATGTTGAACCCCTGTGTGTTATGAAGCGATAAAGCATAATCTGTGTTTTGAAAGAAACAAGTCTTTGCTTTTAATAGCTTTCTTGTATAAATGGATTTATTAATCATTATGGTTCGCTCCAATCTATACGCTGTTCTGCATGAAGACAGAAAACTAAATAATCTTTTTTGCATTGACTTTTCTTTCTAAATAATTTGCAAGTTCGGTGGTTTCTCTCTATATTTGCACCATAAATATCTAAAAGATTGTATAATGAAAAAGTTATTAATTATCTGTATTGCAGCGTTAACTGCTTGCTCCACTTCCACACAGGTTGGGGATGCGGTAAAAGATTTGAAACAAGAGAAGAAAGTTTTGATGCTTAATGCTAAGTTGAAAGAGCTGCAAATAGACTTTGAAAAGGAAAAGGCTGGCTACGATGAACTAACAAAAGAGGCTGCAGAGGCTAATGCAACAGCTAATTCTGTAACCACAGATTTCAGCACTTCTGATGCATCAAGCACCGTAAAAGATGCTAAAGCAACGATTAAGAAGCTTGAGGAGGCAAAGAAAATAAACAAGAAGTTGGCTAAGAGTCAAAAGAAATTGAAAAGACTGCAAAAGAAGATTGACAAGACACAAGAGAGCATCAATAAGCTTGATTTGGTCGTAAAGATTCACGAGAATTAATATTTTACCAGCGATAGTGCGTCGTCTGAAGGGCTGATTGCACTTGAATCATAGAGGTATAACAAAGAAAATTTGTTGTATCTCTATTTTTTTTGCATCATGATGTCACAATAACAGCATTACAACGTATAAGGAGTAGACATGAAAAAAATAAGAGGCGATGTAACTTTTTGAAGAGTTTGAACGTCTCATGATAAAGTAAATACTAATCGAATGAAAAAGAAACTTCTCGCAATGAGCCTTCTGTGGCTTTCTGCTGTCAGTGCTTCTGCAACGCCGACAGTCGTTGGAAAGGTTGTCAATGGACAGCAACAGCCTCTGCCTTTCGTTAATGTTGTTGTGTTAAACCCTGCTGATTCAACCTTTATTCAGGGTGCTGTTACCGATGAAAATGGGCAGTTTCACATTGATGTTCCCCAGGAACAACATTATTTGTTGAAGCTAACATCTGTGGAATATGCACCACTTTTCAAGCAGATTAATGGCGATGATGCTGGCACGTTGACCCTTACCGAGCAGGTACATGCCTTGAAAGAAGTTGTGGTGAAAGCCAATCGGCCTCAGTTTAAGCCTGTTGCGGGCGGCCTTTCTGTTGACATTGCCAACACACTTTTGGCTCAAACGGGAACGGCTACCGACGTACTTCGTCAGCTGCCTCGCGTCAATGTGGAGAATGATGGCAGTGTGAATGTGTTTTCAAAAGGCACACCTGAAATCTATATTAATAACAAAAAGGTGCAAAACAAGAGTGAACTTGAACAATTGAAGTCTACAGATATTAAGACCGTTGAAGTCATTACGAGTCCTGGTGCACGTTATAATGCGACCGTGAAGAGCGTGATTCGCATTAAAACTAAACGTCCACAAGGCGATGGTTTGAGCTTCCGTGCCGACAATAACATCAAATATAACACCTATGTTTCAGGCTTTCAAGAAGACTATCTCAAGTATCGTCATGGTGGTTTTGAAACCTTTTTAGATGCTTATGTGTACTCTTCGGTCTACGCACAAGACCCATATATCAGTGAAGAAATCAAAGGAACAGACCATATTTTGCTTGAACAGCACATACGAAATAAAGAACGTACCAACGGACTTTATGGCAAATGGGGGGCAAGTTACGACTTTGACAGCGACAATTCTATAGGTGGCAGTTACACGTTGACACGTGAATTCTATGACAAAGGCTATTCGCTTGAGGCCACACAAGACGTCATAAAGAACGGTAATCTGATAGGCCATATCGACCAAGACTATACATCTCATGGGCTCGAAGGACCCAATCATGAAGCCAATGCCTATTATTTGGGAAAGTTGGGTAACATGAAAATAGACTTCAACTTGACGGCGTTGTGGAAAAAAGATGCAGGAAGAAAGCAGAGCAATGAGGTCAGTTCACAGCTACAAAGCCAAACTATCACAACGCATAATGAGCAAAAAAATCATCTTTGGGCAGGCAAACTAATCCTCTCTTACCCTTTATGGAAGGGCACATTAAATGTGGGAACAGAGCTCACAAGCACTTATTCGTTTGGCCAATATAGCAATGATGGTGGGGTGGTTAGCAATAGTTTGACTGAGGTGAAAGAGCGAAACACGGCGGGATTTGCCGAATATGAGTTTGCTTTTGGTAACTTTTCAGCCAATGCCGGCTTGCGTTATGAGCACGTAAAGTCTAATTATTATGAAGCAGGAATCTATCAATCAGGTCCCAGTAGGCGTTATGCCGATTGGTTTCCTTCGTTATCTTTGGCCTGGCAGAAAGGCGAATGGGGAGTTCAAGGCAGTTATGTTTGTAAGATAGCTCGCCCAAGTTATAACTGGCTTCGTAATGAAATGCAGTATGATAATCGTTATTTTTATGAGGGAGGAAACCCTTATTTGCGTCCTGAAAGAGTGCAAAGCGTAAGCTTTTCTGGTAGTTATTCGTGGCTGAATGCCGAGGTTGGATATGAATATACCAAGGATAAGATGCTCTGGACAGCTACACTTTACAACGGACAGGATATTGGAGTAAGTAGTAATTCCAATTTCGATAGCCATCAATATCTTTATGCTTCGCTCACCGCTTCGCCCAAATTTGGGTGGTATCAGCCTACGTATGAGTTGAACTTTGGCTGTCAGCATTTTGAAACAAAAGATTATTCGTTGGATAAAAACATGAATAAGCCGACGGTTTATTTCTCCCTTCGCAATCGTTTTGCATTGCCTCAAGACTTCAATGTGTATGTAAATTTGAATCATAACTTTGGTAGTTATTACGGCGTTAACTTAGTAAAACCGAACACTAACCTTAGTTTGCAACTGATAAAGCAGTTCTGTCATAAGACGTGGACCGTCAACTTGTATGTCAACGACTTGTTGAAGACTAATTCCTCACATACATACACCTACGGAAATCATATCAATCTATATATATCAGGCTATGAATTTTCACGTCGTTTAAGCCTCACTGTGACCTATAACTTTAACGCTTCACAAAGCAAATATAAAGGAAAAGGTGCGGGAGCAGGGGAGAAAGGCCGTATGTAATGGGTTTTGTTGGCCAATGGGCTGCAAGTATCAGTAAGGCAGAAAGCTTGAAAAATAGGCTTGAAATGGCTCATCTTTATGGTTAAAAAAACAAATTTTTCTATTATATATTAGGTATATTCATTAATTATGAGTAATTTTGCGTTCCGTAATTTGTGCGAATAATAATAATAATATAAATAAAAACATCAGAGATGAAGATTTCATTTGAGAATCCGGACAAGGTGAATGGTCTGTTGACTATCACTGTTGAAGAGGCAGATTATCAGGCAAGTGTCGAGAAGACATTGAAAGATTACCGCAAGAAAGCCAACTACCCAGGCTTCCGTCCGGGTATGGTTCCAATGGGACTGATAAAGAAACAGTATGGCGCATCAGCCAAAATGGATGCTATCAACAAACTCATTGGTGAACAGATTTACAAGTATATGCAGGACAATAAAATCCAAATGTTGGGCGAACCACTTCCTTCTGAGAAGCAAGAAGCTCAAGATTTAGAGAAACCTGCGCCTTATACGTTCGCTTTTGACATTGCCATTGCACCGGAATTCAAAATAGAATTGAACGGACATAATAAGATTGATCACTATACTATCATAGTAGATGACGCGCTTATCGACCGCCAAGTAGAGATGTTTACATCTCGTAATGGCACCTATGAGAAGGCAGAAAGCTATGAAGATAACGATATGTTGAAAGGCGATTTGCGTGAGCTTGATGAGAAAGGCAATACAAAAGAAGATGGAATCACAGTTGAAGCAGCTTCTATTTTGCCTAATTATATCAAGGATGAGGCTCAAAAGGCACTCTTCAATGGCGCAAAACTCGGCGACATTATTACGTTGAATGTAAGCAAAGCCTTTGAAAGCGAAGCAGAGATTGCCTCACTTCTTAAGGTTGAACGTGATCGCGTGAAAGATATTAAGTCTGATTTCAGCTATCAAATCACAGATATTCAGCGTTACAAGAAGCACCCAGTAGACCAAGAACTCTTTGATTCTTTGTTTGGAAAAGACACAGTTAAGAGTGAAAAAGAGTTCCGTGAGAAGATTGCAGAGGGTCTAAAAGAGCAGTTAGCTGTTGATGCTGACTATAAGTTTATCCTTGATGTACGCGCTTATTGCGAGAAGAAGGTGGGCAAACTTGAATTTCCTGATGCTTTGTTGAAGCGCATTATGCTGAACAACAACAAGGACAAGGGCGAAGAGTTTGTTGAGAAGAACTACGAGCAAAGCATCAAAGAACTTACTTGGCACTTAATAAAGGAACAACTTGTTGCTGATAATCAAATCAAAGTTAATGATGAAGATGTACTCAATGCAGCTAAAGAAACCGCACGAGTTCAATTCGCTCAGTATGGTATGAACAATGTACCTGATGAGTATGTAGAGAACTATGCCAAGGAGATTCTAAAGAAACGGGAGAACGTTGACGGCCTCGTTGATCGCGCTGTTGACATCAAATTGACCGACGCTTTGAAGAAAGTTGTGAAGCTAAATGAAAAGGAAATCAGCCTCGATGACTTCAATAAGATGATGAGCGAGTAATTGTTTTTTTTGAAAAAAAACTTCTTTTATAAGAGGTTATCGACTTTTTTTATTATCTTTGTCTATATGAAGACAAGCTGAGATGAATCTGCTTTTGGCATCATCTTTGCAACTATAGATAATAAATAAGGTGGATAACCTCCTTTTTTTGTCTTTAATTAAAACATAACGCTATGAATGATTTTAGAAAATATGCCACTAAGCATTTAGGAATGAGTGGGATGGTGCTTGATGATGTCATTAAGTCTCAAGCGCAATATCTTAATCCTTATATTCTCGAAGAACGCCAGTTGAACGTTACTCAGATGGATGTGTTCTCACGATTGATGATGGATCGCATTATCTTTCTTGGTACAGAGATAGATGATTATACTGCCAATACATTGCAAGCTCAGTTGCTTTATCTTGATTCTGTAGACAGTGGGAAGGATATTTCCATATATATCAATAGCCCAGGGGGTAGCGTAACAGCCGGTCTTGGCATTTATGACACGATGCAATTCATTAGTAGTGACGTGGCAACGATATGTACAGGAATGGCCGCATCTATGGCTGCTGTGCTCCTCGTTTCAGGCCAAGAAGGTAAACGTTCGGCGCTAACCCATAGCCGAGTAATGATACATCAGCCTCTCGGTGGTGTGCAAGGACAAGCTTCCGACATAGAGATTGAGGCCAAAGAGATACAGAAATTCAAGAAAGAACTCTATACAATTATCTCTGAACACTCACATACTCCCTTCGAAAAAGTATGGAAAGACAGTGATCGAAACTATTGGATGACCTCTCAAGAAGCAAAAGAATATGGCATGATTGATGAGGTATTGGTTCGTAAGAAGTAAACTATGGCAAAAAAAACATGTAGTTTTTGTGGCAGAAGTGAAAGCGAAGTGCGGCTGCTTATCACTGGACTTAATGGATACATCTGTGAGGATTGTGCCAAGCAGGCCTATGATATTGTACGCAGTGCAGGTGTAGCTGGTCCAGATACTGCTGCAAATGACCAGGATGAACCTTTTAAATTAAAGAAGGTTCCCAAGCCAAAGGAGATAAAAAAATACCTTGATGAGTATATCATCGGGCAGGATGAGGCCAAACGTTTCTTGTCCGTTTCGGTGTATAATCACTATAAACGTCTGCAGCAACCTACCGATGAGGATGGTGTTGAGATTGAAAAGAGTAACATCATCATGGTGGGTAGCACGGGAACGGGTAAGACTTTGCTCGCACGTACTATTGCAAAACTGCTTGATGTGCCTTTTACCATCGTCGATGCAACGGTATTTACCGAGGCAGGATATGTGGGAGAAGATGTTGAAAGCATACTAAGCCGCTTACTTCAAGTTGCAGATTACAATGTTGCTGCAGCCGAACGGGGTATTGTTTTCATAGATGAGATTGATAAAATTGCACGTAAGAGCGACAATCCTTCTATCACTCGAGATGTCAGCGGCGAGGGCGTTCAGCAAGGTTTACTAAAGCTTTTGGAGGGAACGATGGTCAATGTACCTCCAAAAGGCGGTCGAAAACATCCCGATCAAGACTATATTCATGTCGACACAAAGAACATTTTATTCATCTGTGGAGGTGCTTTTGATGGTATAGAACGTAAGATTGCCCAGCGAATGAATACCCATGTGGTCGGTTATAACTCTGTACAGAACGTGGCAAAGATAGATAAGAGCGACCTCATGAAATATGTTCAGCCAATGGATTTGAAGTCCTTTGGATTGATTCCCGAGATTATTGGTCGTCTGCCGGTACTCACTTATCTCAATCCTTTGGACCGCGAAGCATTGCGTCGCATACTGGTTGAGCCGAAGAACTCAATCATCAAGCAATATAAAAAGCTGTTTGAAATGGATGGCATTAAGCTAAGTTTCGAAGAGGATACACTCGATTTCATCGTGGATAAGGCTGTAGAATATAAGTTAGGTGCACGTGGTCTGCGCTCAATTGTTGAGTCAATCATGATGGATGCGATGTTCGAAGTGCCGTCAAAACGAATGAAAGATTTTGTTGTTACACTTGACTATGCGAAGAATCAATTAGACAAGTCTTACTTACAAAATCTTGATAAGACTGTATAAACAATGAATCCGGGCGATAAAAGCTATCGTCCGGATGCCCAATGAAAAACAAAACTATCGCTAATGGATAGGGATGAAGTGAGCTAATGGTATGGCAAAGGACACAAATCTATTACAACAACTAAAACATTATTTCGGCTTTGACAAGTTCAAAGGCGACCAAGAAGCAATCATTCTCAGTCTAATGGAGGGGCATGACACGTTTGTTTTGATGCCCACTGGAGGTGGAAAGAGCCTGTGTTATCAGCTTCCTTCACTCATCATGGAGGGCACAGCAATCGTCATTTCGCCACTGATTGCCCTAATGAAAAACCAAGTTGACGTCATAAACGGCATGAGTGAAGACGGTACTGTGGCTCATTATTTGAACTCATCTCTCAACAAATCAGCCATCCAACAGGTGATGGATAACGTGCGAAGTGGCAAGACCAAGCTGCTCTATGTGGCTCCAGAATCGCTCAATAAAGAAGAGTATGTAGAGTTTCTCAAGTCAATTCACATTTCATTCTACGCCATTGATGAAGCTCATTGCATATCAGAATGGGGGCATGACTTCCGTCCGGAGTATCGCAATATACGTCCAACGATCAACAAAATTGGCAATGCTCCCGTCATAGCTTTGACTGCAACAGCGACCGACAAGGTGCGTACTGACATCAAGAAGAGCCTTGGAATTATGGATGCCCACGAGTTTAAGAGCTCATTTAATCGGGCAAATCTCTACTACGAAGTACGGCCAAAGACGAATGATGTGGATAAACAAATCATCAAATTCATTCGTCAACACGAGGGAAAGAGTGGCATTATCTATTGTCTTTCACGTAAAAAGGTGGAAGAACTTGCCGAAGTTCTCAAGGCTAACAATATTAAAGCAGCTCCTTATCATGCAGGTCTTGATAGCGCAACACGCTCACAAACCCAAGACGATTTCCTCATGGAACGCATCGATGTCATTGTAGCCACCATTGCATTTGGTATGGGTATCGACAAGCCTGATGTGCGTTTTGTTATCCATTACGATATTCCGAAGAGCTTAGAAGGCTATTATCAAGAGACGGGTAGAGCCGGTCGAGATGGTGGAGAGGGGCTTTGCATCGCGTTTTATGCCCAGAAAGACCTCAAGAAATTAGAGAAATTTATGGAAGGAAAGCCTGTTGCCGAGCAGGACATTGGACGCCAATTGCTACAAGAAACGGCTGCCTATGCAGAGTCTTCTGTATGCCGTCGCAAGATGCTTCTACATTATTTCGGAGAAGAATATCCCCATGATAATTGTCACAACTGCGACAATTGTCTCCATCCAAAAGAAAAGATTGAGGCGGGAAATGCCTTGAACATTGTTCTAAAAGCAGTGCTTTCACTAAAGGAAAACTTTAGACAAGAGTATGTCATTGACTTCATAAAAGGTCGTGGAACGGATGATATCTTGTCGCATAAACACGACCAATTAGAAGACTTTGGGGCTGGAGAGGACGAGGATCCGAAGTTATGGAACCCCGTCATTCGACAGGCATTAATAGCTGGTTACCTTAAAAAGGATGTAGAAAACTATGGACTTTTGAAGATAACTTCAGCCGGAAAGCGCTTCGTAAAGCATCCAACTGAGTTTATGATTGTGCGTGATAATGAGTTCAAAGACGACGATTATGAAGAGGGAGGTGAGGCTGTTGGTATGGCTCTTGACCCCGAATTGTTTGCTATGTTGAAAGGACTTCGCAAGCAAATGGCCCAGAAACTTGGCGTTCCCGGATATGTAATCTTCCAAGATCCATCGTTAGAACAGATGGCAACAATGTATCCGATAACGTTTGAAGAGCTTCAACAGATTCAAGGAGTTGGGGCTGGTAAGGCTAAGCGTTATGGCAAAGAGTTTCTTGAACTCATTAAAAGGCATTGTGAAGACAATGGTATTGAGCGCGCCGAAGAACTTCGCGTGCGTACTGTTGCCAAGAAAAGCATCATCAAAGTAAAGATTATTCAGAGCATAGATAAGCAGTTGGCACTCGATGATATCGCTGAATCTTTGGGCCTTTCTTTCGATGAATTACTTGATGAAGTGGAGGCAATCGTTTATAGTGGCACTAAGATTAACATCAACTATTTCATTGAAGAGGTGATTGACGACGAGCATGTTGACGATATTTATGAGTATTTTCGTGAGAGTGAAACCGATAGTTTGGATGATGCTATCAATGAACTTGGCGACGAATGCAGTGAAGATGAAATCCGATTGGTAAGAATTAAGTTCCTATCGGAAATGGCAAACTAAGCCGTTTTGACTTTTGTTGTCTTATTTCGCAAATGATTTTATAGGATACGCATATTTGAATCGTGGGTTACTTCCACTTCAAATATGCGTTATTTTTTTATTATCCACAAAACGTTGCTCCTCAAAGGATTATCCCTTTTAAGTTATATTACGTTGTCTTTTCATTCAAATAATCGTGTGAATAGCGTCATTTCGTTGTGTAAAATGAGCCTAATCACACGTCGATATGCGTCATTTCACAACATGAGTAAACATTGCAATGCGTGGGAAAATATAATACCGATGGCGCAGAATCAAATCATCTATAATATGGTTTATGCAAAGATGCAAGATGATGTATATAAAATTACGGCGCACAATGATTGACATTGTACGCCGT
>ENA-OWND01000267-OWND01000267.1-metagenome-genome-assembly--contig:-NODE-267-length-37813-cov-14.433974_pt1 | contig 37813 bp, 32 predicted proteins | sample MGYA00245342_ERZ651119 | MGnify/ENA primary metagenome ERZ651119 (study PRJEB26857, sample SAMEA4031756) | metagenome | biome: human; feature: oral; material: saliva | place: Philippines | collected 2014... | reverse complement strand
TTCCTCGCCAACCCCGGGCTATCAAAGGAACAACTCGTACCGAGTTGCGTGGTGAAGCAATTGTGGGGGTGATGTTGTTGATAATTAAAGGTAAAATGATGTAAGACAAACAAAGCCTCTCCCCCAGCCCCTCCCCGAAGAGGGAGGGGAGTAGTTAGCCATGAAAATGGAGGGAGTTATTTTAAGGTTGATTAGAGGTGGTGATATCATTGATAATAAAGCATAAAACGGTTTGCGTCATTTCATCGTGTAAAATACGGCAAAACATACGACCATTTGACGCAAATTAGCACGTAAAATGACGCTGTTTATCATGTAAAGTAACATAGTATATAATGCATTTGTAGTTCAACGCTGAAGGCGTTGTACCCATGATAGCCCAGGGTTGGCGTCAGCCTACCCTGGGTTATGTATGTTGTGAGGAGGTCAACGCCGTAGGTGTTGTACGTTTTCTGTGTGGAATGTCGCGATAAAAAGCTAATAAATAAAAGGTACAACGCCTACAGCGTTGTTATCACTCACGGCAAATAACCCAGGGTAGACCTCGCTTTCGCTTGTCAACCCTGGGCTATCAAAAGTACAACGCTTACAGCGTTGCACCATGAGGACATTTATATTGCTAAATACATTCATTGGTATATTGGCCCGTTTTGCCATTTATTTATTCGTATATTGCCCTAAATCGTATTATGAAATAAACATATCAACGCCATAGGTGTTGCGCCTTTGATAGCCCAGGGTTGCCAAACGACAGTGCAGGCTACCCTGGGTTAGCGTATGTTGTGCGTGGAACAACGCCGTAGGTGTTGAGCTTTTTTGGATTAATCCGCCATAAAAGGTTTCATAGTAAGCGTGCCTTCACAGAAAAAGCTCAACACCTATGGCGTTGAATCTCCTTGCGAACGTTTACCCAGGGTAGGCTCGTTCCTCGCCAACCCTGGGCTATCAAAAGCACAACACCTACGGCGTTGCGCCATGAGCGCATGTATATTGTAAAATACATCCATTGGAATAATGGTGTAATATCTACGGCGTTGCGTCGTTGTAACATTCGTAATGGTGGATGTATTCATCGGAATATCAGCAAAAATAATACGGCGTTGCACCATGAGGGCATTTCAATCGCTAAATACATTCATTGGAATACCGGCATGACAACTATGGCGTTGACCTCCACACAACACGCATAACCCAGGGTAGGCTGACGCCAACCTTAGGCTATCAAACGTACAACGCCTACAGCGTTGATTCACAATTGAGGCATTGCATTGTACGTTTCATCACCCAATTTACCCCACCCCACGGCATAAATTAATGGGGAATTATGGGAAAACATATAATATTAATGGCATTGGATGATTCATATCGTGTTTTGCCTCATATTATTACGTTTCATGAATCACGTCAAATTGGCGTGTGATTTGAGTCATATCACACGCCAATCTGTAGTATTTCATCGCGCAAAATGAATGGGTTGATGAAATGCTTTCAGCCGTCCTTAGAAATCTTTACTTTTTGTTTGCCTGCTGCTTCAAATAAGTGCGATAGGGCATTTGCAAGTCGAGGTATCTGAAATTCTGTGGAGGCATTTCGTCAGGCAACTGCATGTAGTTGCCATAACAATATTTTAGATAAGCATCGGGCTTAGCAACGCCCATGAAACTATGGCCTTCAAACGAGATGGGTGTAGGCTCTCCATAGACCTCACGCGGTAAGATTCCGCGCTCAGGAGCGTTGTCATGGTCGGCCACGAGCGTTGAATGGTCGAAGTCATACTCGCTTTGTATCTTGTCAAGTTTGCGATGTAACCACGCCGAAGAGAACAGTTTGTGACACATTTTGATGAAAAGGCAGTCGAGACCATGCCCATGTTTGTAAGGATCGCGTAGGTTATAATACATCAATCTCACGTAGAAATCATATCTCATATAATGCCACTTGCGTTTCAATGGGTTTGTAGTCATGCCGTCAAGTGGAAAGATATCCACGGGCAATCCGCCTATAAAGTTGAAGCTTCTGCGCAGAATATAAGTGGTGTTTGCGTCTTGAATGCGTGCAAAGGCATAGGGATAATGTGGGTTTTGAATGCCACTGACGAGTTCGATATGCTTGGGTAACCACTCATTGGCATGTGCAATAAGGATGTTATAGTCCTTTCTTGGCAAGGCAATGTCAGCGTCGTCATCCCATGGAACAAAGCCTTTGTGGCGCACAGCACCCAGCATTGTGCCCGCTAAAAGATAGTAACGCAGATGGTGTTCACGGCAAACGCGGTCGATATTCACCATAAGTTCAAGGATGCAGGCTTGCAGTTTTTTGGTTTCTTCGTCTGAAATCCTTCCCTTTTGTTCTTTCATTTTATAATGGTTTTAAGAGTTTTATATAAATTATTTCGCACTGATTGGGGTTTAAGTGACCTTATCTTTAAGTTTCAGAAGACGCCTTTTGGGAGGTCATTCGGAAATATTTATCTAATACAAGCAGTGAAATGATGCATTCACGACGGGCATTTCTAAACCTGTTTACATGTTCATGGGCGTGATTGATGATGGCTTGTGCCTCGTCGGGATGACTGATATAATAGTCTATTCTGTCTTCTAAGTCGCTGTAATCAGGCTTTACTTCTATGTAATGATAATTGGGAATGAGCGTTCCTTCCATAAACCATGTTTCATACTTTGGGCGTGGCATGACGGCGATTGAATTTGAAGACATAATCCATTTGAGGTTGCTCGCCACATCATTACCCTCTAAGGCCATGATAAACTTATAGTCGAGATGCTCCCGAATGGTCATTTTCTCGGTGTACCATTCCGTTAAATGCTTGTCGATAACACCGATATTGAAGCGTGGATTGCCAAAGAATTTCTTAACGAAATCATAGCGATTTTGCTTTAAAGTGTTGCTATCGAACTGGCCAATCAAGCCTCGAAAGACCACTTTATTGGCTTTTTCGGTGAAGCGAAGTGGGTCGTTTACGAAGAGGAAATGACGCACACGGTCGAGTTTCATCAGTACAGCGTTGGCATTGTTTGCATCAATTGGTCGGCTCTTTACAATTGAAGGAACCTCTGGAATAGCGGTGATGTCACCAGGAAGTAACTTCCATTTGTTGTTCAAAGGAAAGGCCTTTGCATAGCGAAATGAGTCAAGATAGTAAACCGATTGCCCTGTTTTCTTTTGCTTTGCGAGGCAGATGGCCTGCTGTTGAAAGGCAGAATGGTCGATGGTTGAACGTTGAAGCTTGTTGTAATAGTCCACGCGTTGCGAAATCTCTTCCCAGTCGTCGCGTTGTGAAACCTTTGAAAGCACCATCTTGCGAAATAGGGATAGCAGGCAGTGGGGCGTCAGAATCCAAAGATAAGACGTGAGATAATAGCGCAGCTTTGAGTTCTTTCCGCTGTGCAACATATAGTAAAGTTTGCGTGGAATCATCATGATGATCATGTGTTATAGGTGAATAGATCTTGACTTTTGACGAGAAGTAAACAACAGATAGCAGGGGTTAGCCTTGCGGTTGAGGCTGTTCCTTTTTGCGTTTCACAACCTTTCCATTCTTCACTTCCCAGTTTTTATTAAATTCTTCGCGTGTTCTTTTCCAGCGATTGTGGCTCCATAAGTAGAGTTCGGGCTGGTTTTTAATAGACCTTTCCAATTCTTTATAGTAGAGATCTGTTATCTCAAAGTCGGCCATCTCTTTGGTGTTGCGGCTGATGAGACGCATTTCGCAGTTATAGTGGCCTCTTTTCACGCGTGTAACATGGCCATAAAAGAAGGCCTGTCCAGTGTGTTTGACAATTCGTTCGGCTCCGGTGAGCACTGGAGTGTCGTGGTTTAGGAAGTCAACCCAATGATGTATGTTCCACCATAGTGGCACTTGATCGGATATATAGCCAACAATGAGCGGCTTTCCTTCGCGAGAAAGCGTGATAATCTTGCGCAAAGACTCTTGCATGGGGATGCATAAGGCGCCGTGAAGTTCGCGTACATACTTGAACAAACGGTCGAAATATTCGTTTTCAAGAGGGTGATAGAGCTGACAACAAAGGCCGTTTGATGTCCAATAGGGAAGCGAAGTAATCCATTCCCAGTTGCCTAAATGTCCGAGATATACGCCTATCGACTGGCCTTCGGAGAGGATTTCATGAATCTGTTCCATACCTGTGAACGTCATTCTCTGCATGAGTTGTCGTTTACTTATAGACATAAGCTTGACTGTTTCGACAAGATAGTCGCAGAACCAATGGTAGAATTGGTGCTCAATCTCACGCAGTTCGGCCTTTGATTTCTCTGGAAACGAGGTGGAAAGATTGTTCCAAATCACGTTATGTCGATAGCGAACAACATAAGTTATGACGTAATAGAGTAGGTCGGAAAGGCGATAAAGCACCCATAAGGGCAACAAAGACATCACCCACCAAAAGCCATAAGCGAGGGTATAAGCTATATATAACAGTGCTTTCTTCATTTTGTTTAGGGCTGAACTTTGAGTTTATCCTTCACCATTCGATACATATATTGATAGATAATGGCCTTAAGCTCGGTCTCCATCTGGTGTTGTTCTTTCACTTTTCCTACGAGGTTATGCTCCATAAGCAGGTCGGTGAGTTTGTAAATGGCTTTGGTTTGTTTGCCATCCCATTGCAAAACATAACCATATTTCACGTATTGATAGATGCCATTTAGATAGTTTACAGCCCACGTTTCGCTTGCAGGCGTGCCGAGAAGGTCGTCACCAAAGGCCAGATAAGGAGTGGGATAGCGGATGTAGTTGAGCAAGGTTGGCATGATATCTATTTGTTGTGCGATGCCATTTACACGTTGAGGCATGATGTCACCTGACGGATCATATATAATAATAGGTGAGCAAAAGCCGCCTATATCGGTTTTATATTGTGCATGATCACTTTGATTTGTGTGGTCGCTGGTAAGCACAAAGATAGTGTTTTTGAACCATTTCTGTTTGCTTGCTGAGGCAAAGAACTTGCCAATAGCCATGTCGGTGTAGCGTATGCACTTTTGAATGGGCAGATGTTCTTCCTTATAAATGTTCTTATATTTATTGGGAACAACGAATGGGTCGTGGCTCGACACGGTGAAAAGTGCCGTCATGAATGGCTCTTTTAGCTCGCCCATCTTCGCACAATAGTATTGAAGGAAGGGCTCATCCCATATTCCCCAGTTGCCATCGAAGTCCTTATCACCACCAAAACGAGGGTCATTGTCATAGTCTTGGCGCCCATAATAGTTTTGGAATCCAATCTTTTTAGAGAATGCCAAAAAGCCCATTGAACCACGATTTGCCCCATGGAAGAAGGCCGTTTGATAGCCCCAATGGCTTAAAAGGCCTGGTAAGCCGGTGTAATCATTCATCGAAGCGGGCGTGAGAATAAAGGGTTCACCGAATCGAGGAATGCTACAAAGGATGGAAGGCATGCCGTCAATGCTCTTTCTTCCATTGCAAAATGAATAGCGATAAACAAGACTTTTCTCAATCAATCGGTCTACATTAGGCGTATATCCCTTATATTTCCCATCGAAAAAGTCCTTATTAAAGCCGCCGATATATTCTCTTCCGAAGCTCTCAACGATAAGGATGACGATATTCTTCTTGTTGAATTCCCCCTTCGGGACAATCATGTGGACGGGCGAATAGACCTTTGCGGCCTCATTGAGTGATGTGTAATAACGAGGTATTTCGAAGTCGGATTTGCCAATAGTACGTATTAATGCGAACGGCGTATTAAGCACAACAGCGCAGTCAGTGGGTCGTTCTACAAACTGATTTGCATTGCTTATGGTGATGGGTCGCACGCCAGATTGAAGTCCTCCGCGGCATCCTGCCACAGTAACTATGCCTGCTAACACGAAGCATACAAGGAGTTTGAGTGTGAAAGCCCATCTTTCCTTCGGACGCTTATAGTCACGATAGTCGGTGTGTGGCATGACATAACATTTCCAGATGGCCCAAACGATGAGTCCAAAGATAAGTAAAAGATACCAGTGGGTCAGCGTATTATGAAGGATAATGCCTGTAATGTTGTTCTCATTACCAAACTCTCTGAATACGCTTGTTGTCGTTCGGCGTAGCGTAAAGGGGAAGTAAACAGCGTCAGCAAGGTTGATGGCTAACGCAAAGGCATTGACGACAACAAACAACCACTTGCAGATGCGGTGATAAATCGGGTTTTCTTTGCGCCAAAAAGGAATGAGCATGAGAACCATGTAAAGGCTGTTTGTGTAGAGAATTGCCGTGGTATCAAACATCAAACTGCCTTTAATCCAGGGACCGATAGTGCTGAGTTTGAGTCCTTCGGCAAAGTAACTGTAGTTCACAAACACGTAAGTGACGCGTGCAAGAAGGTAGATGAGGTAGGCCAATAGCAAGTTAACAAGCAATGCTATGGGCGAACCGAATGATGATTTTAATAGGCGTTTCATGCTATTCCATCCTTTCTTTAGTTTACACTTGTTGCATTTCGTGCAGCTTTTTGTAGTATCCGTTATTGCCAATGAGTTCATCATGCGTGCCACGTTCAATGATTCGGCCTTCATGGAGCACGCAAATCTCGTCGGCATTACGTATGGTTGACAGTCTATGGGCTACCGCAATGGTCGTTCGAGTCTTCATTAATTTCGCCAAAGCATCCTGTACTAACCGTTCACTTTCAGTGTCGAGAGCCGACGTTGCCTCATCAAGTATAAGGATAGGTGGGTTCTTTAAGATGGCACGCGCTATGCTAACACGCTGCCGTTGGCCTCCCGAGAGCCTACCACCACGGTCACCTATGCTCGTGTTGAAGCCCTCTTCACTCTGCATAATAAAGTCAAAAGCGTTCGCAATTCGAGCCGCTTCAGCCACTTGTTCATCGGTAGCTTCCGAGGTGCCGAACTTGATATTGTTCTTGAAAGTGTCGTTAAACAGGATGGCTTCTTGGTTTACATTGCCGATGAGGCGACGCAAATCATGAATCTTTAAGTCTTTAATGTTGATGCCATCAATAAGTATTTCTCCCTCTTGTACATCGTAATAACGAGGAATAAGGTCTACAAGTGTGGACTTTCCTGAGCCACTTTGACCAACGAGTGCAACCATCTTGCCTTTCGGAATCGTGAGGTTGATGTCGCGAAGCACCCATTTTTGTTCATATTTGAATGACACATGACGGAACTCTATGTCGTGTTCAAAGGCAACGATTGACTTTGGATGAGCACTCTCTTTGATGCTAATCTCGGCTTTAAGTATTTTATCTACGCGCTCCATACTGGCCAATCCTTTCGGTATATTGTAGCCCGCCTTCGAGAATTCTTTTAAGGGATTGATGATAGAATAGAGCATTACAAGATAATAAATGAACTTAGGGCCGGTCAAAGTATGGTTGTTTAACACGAGCATTCCACCCACCCAAAGCACTATAATAATCATAACCGTGCCAAGAAACTCACTCATTGGGTGGGCCATCTGTTGGCGAATGTTCACTCGCATGACATTCTTTCGGTAGCAACTATTTACTTTATCAAACCTTTCATTCATCAGTTTTTCTGCACAAAAGGCTTTAATGATGCGCAGACCACCAAGTGTTTCTTCCACCTGACTCATCGTATCGCTCCATAAACTCTGGGCTTCTATGCTTTGAGCCTTGAGCTTTCGCCCAACGATTCCCATGAACCAACCGAAGATTGGCACAAAGATTATCGTGAAAAGTGTAAGTTGCCACGATGTAATCACTAAGGCTGCAAAGTAGCTAATGATGAGAATTGGGTTCTTGAAAAGCATATCTAAGCTCGCCATGATAGAGCTTTCAATCTCTTGAACATCACCACTCATGCGGGCAATGATGTCACCTTTGCGCTCTTCGCTAAAGAAACCGAGCGACAATGCATTGATTTTCTGGTAGAGTTGGTTGCGGATGTCGCGCACAACTCCTGTGCGAATAGGAATGATTGTGGCTGAAGAGAGAAAGTAAGCTCCTGTTTTCAACATGGTCATAAAAGCCAAAAGCAGACCTATTATCAATAAGGTGTTGGCCGGACCTAACGTGAAAATATAGTGCTGAATGTAGTAGTTGGCGTTGTTAACCAACAGATCTACGAAGCTTTCTAAACTATGAACATTGTCCCATGTGATGAGTTTCGTGACAGGTTTAACGTCACTTGTCTTAAACAAAATCTGCAAAATAGGAATCAAAGTCATGAAAGAAAAGATGTTCAACACCGCTGAAAGGATGTTGAATATGATGCTCCACACGAGATATTTCTTATAAGGTGGAACGAAGCGTCGAAGCACTTGCAAGAACTCTTTCATACGTTTTCGGTCTTGATTTATTTGATTTCTTCGCCAAAGAGCGTTGCACTCGTCGAACCAGTGATACGCACTTTGATAAACTCGCCTATGTGGTGATTGCCTTTTTCGACAATAACGGCCTTGTTTTGTTCGGTTCTTCCCATGAGATGATGACGGTCTTTCTTACTGAATCTCTCTGTAAGAATCACAAATTCTCGGCCTTCATCCTTCTTGTTTTGTTCGGCACTGATGGCTGTTTGCAAATGAATGAGCTGATTGAGTCGGGCAATCTTCACCTCTTCGGGCACGTTGTCGGCCAGATGTTTGGCTGCATAGGTGCCGGGACGTTCACTATATTTGAACATGAAAGCACTGTCATAACCCACCTCTTTGACTAAAGAGAGCGTCTGTTCTTGGTCTTCTTCCGTCTCATTATGATAGCCAACGAAGATATCGGTAGTCAAACCACAGTCTGGAATGATGCGTTTTATGGCAGCAACTTTATCGAGATAGTCCTCCCGTGTGTACTTTCTGTTCATCAGTTTCAGTATCTTATTGCTGCCACTTTGAGCGGGAAAGTGAATGTGTTTGCAAAGGTTGGGCTCGTCGGCAATGGCATGTAGGATATCTTCTGACATGTCTTCAGGATTCGAAGTGGTGAATCTCACACGCATATCAGGCACACTTTGCGCCACCTTTCGAAGCAGTTCGGCAAACGAAGTGCCGTTTTCGGGGCGCTTACCATTCGGCAAAAGACCATACGAATTGACGTTCTGGCCAAGCAAAGTAACCTCTTTAAACCCTTTGTCATGCAAGTCTTTGACCTCTGCCAAGATGCTTTCCACATCACGACTACGCTCTCTTCCGCGTGTATAAGGCACGATACAATAGTGGCAAAAGTTGTTACATCCGCGCATGATACTAACGAAACCACTTACCCGATTGCCTCCAATGCGTTGCGGAAGCACGTCACGATAGGTCTCTGTTGTAGAGAGATCGGTGTCTACTGCGGCATGACCAAGCTCGCATTCTGCTATCATTGTTGGCAAGTTTAGATAGGAATCAGGACCACAAACAAGGCTTGCGTGGTGGTTCTTTATAAGGTCGTCTTTCACTCGTTCGGCCATACAGCCGAGCACACCAAGGATGAGTTGGCGTCCTTTCTTTTGCTCGGCATGCAGTGTATCGAGTCGATTGTATATCTTGTTTTCGGCATTTTCGCGTACACTGCAAGTATTAAGAAAGATGGCATCTGCCTCTTCTTCGTTCTCACATACCTCGTATCCGGCCATCTTCATGACTGAAGCGACGACCTCACTATCGGCTACATTCATCTGACAGCCATAGGTTTCGATGTATAATTTCTTGTCCATAAATGATAAAAAAGCCTGAAATCAGCCCCTGACTCCCTCCCCAACGAAGGGGAGAAAAAGCTTAAAAGGCTTGTGAAGGCTTATATGTTGTTTGCTTTATTGTCTTTATATATAATTTAATTGTATGTTATCAATATTGAAAAGTCTATCGTAATTTCCGCTTTTTACAGCTTTCTTTCTTTTGAAAATCAGTGGTCTCTGTTCTTTTAATGCGTTCAACGGAGGATACAAAAGACTTTAACCATGTGTCATCTCCTATTTTTTCGAGAGACTCCGGGAGTGGATATGCGGTTTGAAATGAAATTCAACACGGCATAAAGTGCCACACCTGTAATCAAGCCTGCTATGGCATCAATGGCATAATGCGCCTGAATGTAGACGGTAGCCATGCATAAGAACACGTAGAAGGGCAGCAAAGTAAACAGCAGTTTGCGGTTACCACTGCGCCAAGCCAATAGCATGCAGATGGTGCTTACACCGACATGACTGCTCGGAAAGGCTGCCGTGGGGCGCTCACCTGCGGCTTTTGCATCTTCAACGAGATTGTAAAAGATGCCATGAACATCACCCGGACTCGGCAAACAAGCTTGATGTGAGTTGAAGTAATCACCCACATTGGGAAATATTCCGTGTGCAGCATTGTGCAAACCAATGGCTTTATAATAAAAGGTTGGCCCTGCAACAGGCAGTAAATCAAAGATAACGTAATAGCTGAAAAAGGCTCCCAAGATGATGAAAGCAGCCTTTCCAAAGTCTTCATAGCGTTTGAAGAAATAGTAAAGTGTTACTACTGCTATCATCGGAAAATAGGAAACATAACCACAATCCATGAGTTCACTCACAATGGGTGAAGGGAAAGCACGGGCAAATTCGAGTGCAGGTTGGAAACCAAAGAGCTGTTGTTCCCAGGTGGCAAACACGTGATCGAGGTTCGGAAACATGCGATTGATTTCGTAGGTATCGGGATACCACCATGCCAACATACCCATTTGAGCTGCCACACGGACAAACATTGTAAACCTACAAGGCAGTAATCGATAGACAATCCATAGGGCAATGATAGTTGCTCCCACGCGAACTCGCTCCCAAATCATCGTCTCGGGATTCGTTAATTTGGTAGAAGTGAACAGCACAATCAATAGGGTAAATGCGATATAAGCAATCACAACCCACTCAAAAGGCATGAGACTTTTGTGCTCAGCCTGCCATCCTTCGCCCTGCCAAGGCCATGTAAAAGTGTTCTTGTTTCTTCTTTTTACCATTTACAACCATTTGTTCTCGCGATACCATTCGATGGTTCTTCGCGTACCTTCTGCAAGGTCTACCTGCGGATGAAAGCCCAATTCATCTACTGCAGGCTCTATATCGCAACGCCAATTACGCTGCTTTAATATGTTATATTTATCGTTGTTGAGCGCTGAAATCTTACCCGTCATGTGAGCAATGCGCTCACCAAAGAACGTCACGACACGCAAAACCCAAACCGGAGCCTTAATTCTTATCCACCAAGGATTGCCAAGGCATTTATGAATCAGATTGCTGAAGTCTGACGATTGGTATACATTGCCGTCACTGAGAAAGTATTTTCGTCCGTCACGTCCATGGTCGAAAGCCTGGAAAACGGCTTGAACCACGTCGGTAACATAAACAAATGTGATGTCCTGACGCTTGAAACCAACAGAGAAATCAACGTGCCCCTTGATGCTTTTTGCCATTAAGAAGTAGTCGCGTTCACGCGGTCCATAGACTCCTGTGGGCCTTAAAATGATGTAAGGGAAATCGTTTCCCACGCGCTCCAAATACGCTTCGGCCATGAGTTTGCTTTTCCCATACGCCGTGTTTGGCTTCGGATGGTCGTCTTCTGTAATCTCGTGATAAGGTTGTTGCTCTTTGATTGCGCCATAAACACTAAGACTACTCAAGTAGATGAAACGTCGGATGGGCATGTGTAATGCCAGCAACGCTTCAACAAGATGACGCGTTCCGTCTGTATTTATCTTGTAAAAGTCGTCGGCATGTAGGCACTTTGTCACGCCAGCAGCATGCACAACATAGTCGAACTCGTGTCCGGCAAGTTGCTTTTCCAAGTCTTTTTCAGAGGATAAGTTGAGCTCAATGAAGTGTATTCGCTTATCGGTGAGATACTTTTTTGAACTGCTTTTCCTCACAGCAGCCCACACTTCCATCTCCCGACGCAGCGCTTCTTCTACGATAAAGCTGCCAATGAATCCACTGGCACCAGTCACTAATATTTTCATTAAATAGCTATTTACGGGGCAAAATTAATGGATTTTCCATGAATGGCAAAGGATTTCTCTGAATATTTAAGGTGAACCCACGGCATGAACGCTATCCCATTGGCCGATAATCATGTGAAACCAAACGGCAAACTACATTCATCGTGAATGAACAGCAAAGTCTTTTGACGTCTGCATTCCAATCCCCTTTCTTGTTAGAATGACCCTCTATGCGCACTTTTCAAAGCCTCCTGTAAATGGAATGTAAGTCAATGAACCTCAGTGTTTTATGCAAACGATGAGCAAGAGTGATGTGAGTCGTCATGCAATCTGCATCATTTCGTGGTGCAATCTGCGTCATTTCATCGTGTCATTCGACTCGTTTTATAATGCAAAACATGGCAGATTACACGCCTATCTGCCCCAAATCATAAAACAGCATAGGGCAGGACAAATCGCTTTATGCATCATCAGTCCTCGACTTTCTTTCGCCTTTGCAGAATGATATGTTCGCAATTATTTTCAAATATCCTTGCCATAAAATTTGGTTATGTCGTGATTGATGATTATCTTTGCATGCGAATTCGGGATGTAGCGCAGTTGGTAGCGCACACGTCTGGGGGGCGCGAGGTCGCCAGTTCGAGTCTGGTCATCCCGACAGAACAAAAGTAAAGGGGTTGATTATCAACCCCTTCTGCTTTGTCGGAGGTAAAGAAGTCGGCGAAAAGTCGGCGAAGTTTTACTCATATTACAAAATATTGTTCAATAGGGCATTTCACTCAAAATTTAGAAATGCCAAAAAAAAATTTTTCTTCAAAAAGTAGACAAGAGGTTATGAATGAGATTATCGGATGGAAAACACCGAGATTTCATCAGGCCTCTGAATGCTACGTTTCCCTTTCTGCTTTCGACCCGGAGAGAGGTAAGTTTCATACAAAGAAGTTTATGCTCGGGCATATTAAAGGGAAACGTAACCAGCGTCAGTATGGGGAGGCTCTTGTTAAGAGATTAACAGAGAAATTAGTGCAAGGTTGGAATCCGTGGGTAGAGATGGTGCAGCCTCTTGAATATTCTTCTTTCGATGATGTGTGCAGAAAGTATGAGGATTATCTTTTCAAGCTGATGAAGGAACATAATATGAGAGAAGAGTCCGTGGTATCATATTGTAGTAGGTTAAAAGTGCTGAAGGAATGGAAGGAGAAACAGAAAATCAACCTGTATTATACTTATCAGTTCGATAGCCGGATGGTTGGACAGTTCCTGGATTATGTCTTTGTAGACAGGAATAATACTATGCGCACAAGAAATAACTACCTGTCGTGGCTTAAGACTTTTTGTAAATACCTCCTTGAGCGCGGATATCTTTCTATAGACCCAACAGTTCATTATTCTATAGTGCATCGGAGGGGGCAGCTGAAGAACCGTGATGTCATCCCTGATGATGTATTGACAGATATAAAAGAATGGCTGATTGGGCATAATAAGCATTATCTGTTGGCATGTTACATTTTGCATTATTTATTTGTGCGACCACGAGAGATGAGTTTTCTAAAAGTTGGCGATTTTAGTGTAGCAAAGAAAACGCTTTTTCTGCATGGCGCGAATACAAAAAACCATAATGATGCACAGCTGACAGTTCCTGATCATGTTATTAAATTGATGATAGATTTGCAGATTTTTGATAGTCCTGGACAGTATTATCTCTTTAGTAAGGATTTCAAACCTGGGGCAGAACGCAAATCAGAAAAGTCTTTTAGGGATTATTGGCATCATTATATACGGAAGAACTTAAAATTAACAGACCGATATAAGTTCTACAGTTTGAAAGATACCGGTATAACCAATATGCTGCGTGCCAATACGGATATACTTAGTGTGAGAGACCAGGCACGACATTCGTCAATACTGATAACAGATATATACACTCCTCGGGATATTCAGCAGGCAAATCAACTGCTATTAAATTACAAGGGAGTGCTTTAATTCTATTAAAAGCAGTGCTGTAGGATGAATATTTTTCGTCCTACAGTCCATCTTTCCTACAATTATGAACATACAGAACATCCTCAGAGAACTTAGTAATGAATTAAAAGGGCACAATGCACTAATACAGATACAAGTAGATGGGCAATACGTCATCAAGCATATTGGTGATGTTAACAAATTGGTAGACAACCCCACTCTGATTACATACAAGGAGGATAGCTCTTTCCTCGACTGGATGGAAGGTGAGATTGATAAGGAGACATATACAGCTGGAACGATAGCAAATCATAAGGCTGCGCTGGCGGTGCTAAGACGATTTAAGAAAGATATAACCTTTACTCAGATTGATTACAAGTGCATTTGTGACTTTGAGAACTTCTTAAAAACTGCTGGATATGCGATAAACACCATTGCAAAGTTTATGAAGATATTTCGACGATTTGTAAATCTCGCTATCGACGAGGAATTGATGACAGTCTATCCTTTTCGCAAGTATCACATTAAGACGGAGAATGTACAGAAGCAGTCATTGACAGAGAGAGAACTGAGGCGGATTGAGAAAAAGGAGGAAAAGGAAGAATTGACCAACGAGGAGAGAAAGGTTATTAAAGGTTTTCTATTCAGCGTCTATTCAGGTCTTCGCTTCTCTGATATTGTGCAAGTAACTAAGCAGCACGTTAAGAATATCTATCGGAATAAGTGGGTGGTGATGCGTATGCAGAAGACAGACCACGAGGTAAGAATACCTATCTCTAAGATGTTTGGAGGAAAGGCTGCAACAATGATTCAAGAGAACAAGACAACCACTGGCAAGCTGTTTCAGCTGCCTTGTAACGCTCGGTGTAATCTTGTATTAAAGCGTGTGCTCAAGCGATTCAATATCCACAGACACATTACCTTTCACTGCGCAAGACATACGTGCGCTACTGTGCTACTGAGTAAGGGCGTGAGTCTTCCTATTATACAACACATATTAGGTCATCAGAGCATAAAGACAACACAAGTGTATTCTGCCGTGAAAGACACAACTATTAATAAGGAGATTCGAAGAGCGTTTAAGTAAATGTTCCATCGGGACTATGTTCAACAGTAGCAACATTGTTGACCCTTCTAAGGATTTGGAGCATTTCAGGATTAGCACAATTCATGAAACCAGCTTTGAAAGCTGTGCCAAACTTCGTAGAATAAAATATCCGCCGCAGATTAAGCATAACCTCTTTGCATTTCGGAAATGCCCAGCATTAGAGATAATAGATATTAATGAAGAATGCAAGACCTTGACTTGGGCGACAAACCCTCTTATTGGAAGTTATAACATAAAAGCAATAATACTAAGACAAAGAGAAGCCTTTAAGGTTCCTGAACCTTTATCGTTATTCTATGGGCTTAATTATCCCAGAGGTTTCAAAATATATATACATGATGAAATCCTTGATGAATTTAAGTTGATAAACTCGGATAAAAGTATTATAAATCATTTCACTCCATTAAGTGAGTACAATCCTTAATACTCACTCATAAACTTATTTTCTGTAATTTGTTTTAAGTGCACTTAGGGGATATATTTTTTTATTGTAAAATAAATCTTCAGCCTTATACACTCTGACCAGGTGATCTGGCACGTAAATATCTGTAAATGCATTTTCACCCCTTAGATTCTCAACTTTAACTTCTGAACGTAATATTAGGATTCGCTTGGATGATTGCATATTTCGTAGCGACCAATCGGCATTTCCTTTCTTTGAATACGTAGTAGGGTAATCTACATATTCAACGCAGGTACACCCATAAAAATCACATTCTATTGTGCCTTCCGGCAAAACTATTTTTCTCACTTTTGTATCTGAAAATGATGCTGTACGCAACTTATTAAAATACTGTACTTCCACAAAATCAAAAGGTTGTGATAAGCGTAGTAAAGGGTTCATAACATAATTAGTCCCGATGGAATTAAAATGGTGTTTAAATACTACTTTAATCCCATCGGGACTATGTTTGCAGGGAATAAACAGATAACAAGTTTTAGAGGTTTCAAATTATTTACAGGACTTAAAGTGTTAGGAGCTGTACTTCCATATTATATTTCCTTTTCAAATTGTACAAGTTTAGAAACGATAGAACTCCCAGATTCTCTTGTAACATTATCTTATCAAGCGCTTCACAATACGGGATTAAAAGAGATTACTATACCAGCTAATGTAAGGGAAATATTGGGAGAATCTATAATAAGGAATAAGAAGCTTACAACTATTATTCTTTTACCAAAAACTCCTCCTAAAATTAATGATTCCTCTATTCATGGTCTGAATGAGAATTTAAAATATATCTATGTACCAGACTCAAGTTTAGAACGATACAAGCAAGAGTATAGCAGTTTTTGGTTAGCAAAATTAATTCACCCTCTCAGTGAGTATCACGAATGATATTCGCTAAGAGGGTAGAGTCGAGATAAATAAGGGAAATCCTTCCACGCCTCTCTATACCTCGCCAAAGCAGAGTCAGGAACATAAATTTTTAAGCCAGAAGGTATTTGATTACTCGTATTTATGTTGAAAAATCCTCTATCTGTAAATGGTATCTCACTACAAATTACCACCGTCTTAATATTTACGCTGTCAAGAAATGTTCGATGCCAATGAGACTTAACAGTAGATGGAATCCACACCTCTCTTAAGTTAGGTATTCCACGAAAAATGTCATTGTCTAAAACCTTAATGTTGAAATAACGTAGAACCCTTAAGCTTACGATTTTATCATTATTATAAAACTTAGTCCCGATGGAACTAACAGCATCTGCTTCCTGCAGACTTAGCTCTCCATCACCGTCTTTATCCCAATTCTCTATGCAGATACGCTTCACCTCAGGGTCTTCGAAGCGAATCCACCACTTAGCAATGTTTAGCTTGAGCTTAGGATAGTGCGTCATCAGCGCATCGTAGGTATCACGATACGCACCTGTGGTGAGGTTAATTGTACCGTCAAGCACTGGGTATGGGTCGTTGCCGTATTGTCCTTCAGCGTCTATGCCCTGATAAGTGCCATCGACGAGCTGGGAGAGTTTGTCAAAGGCTCGTCCGTCAGTGAATGTTTCGTTGAAGCCAACACAGCGAACGTAACGCAGGGAGTGAGGCACTTGTCCTACCTGCGCATCCATGATGTCGATGAGTTTCTTCACTGGCTGGAGATTGTCACAGCCACTTACAAAGTAACTCATCACATTCGGAGCGCAGGCTTCGGTGTTACACTTCTCATTGGTGAGTTTGTCGAGGTTCTTCAGTTCTACGTATGACGTGGAAGCAGGATAGTCGACTTCTTCAAGCGCACCACCATCAGCAAAGTGTGCTTCGGTAAGCGATGAGCCACCAGCGAGGAACTTGCGCAATCGGTAGTTAGCACGCATATCGAGCGAACCGCCAAGCGTAGAGATGTTCTGCACATCAATCTCCTCTAATGATGTAGTATTACCGAGCGTAAGAGAAGCGATAAGTATCTTCACATTCTGCTCGTTCTCATCGCCAAGTTTCAGACGCTTCAATCGCTTACCAATGATTGACAGTGCACCGTTAATTACATACGAACTCCAATCGCCAATATCGAGCAGGTAGTCTGCTGACTTGACAGAGAGCTGCTGGTCAGATGTGCCGTTGATGTCTACAATGATTTCGCAAGGCTTTCCTGCATCTGTGCGAGCACCACGCATGATTGTGGTACCGTACGCAATGGTTGGATATAACTTCATTGCAGGCGTTAATCGCAGAACGATTGAGTTTGTCGTTGCATCCGCTTGTGCAGATGTACGGACGGTAATTGCACCTTCAGCGGTTTTTGCATCGTAATCTCCGAAGCTGTACTTGCTCATCAAGTACTGGATGCGTTTTTTTACCCACGCTACTTCAGGAGACTTACCATTACCGAGCGCCTGAGCCAGTGGGTCGGTATCGTTCGTATATGCACCTTGCAGCATGGCAAGCTTCATCTTCTCATAGAGTTTGCCATCCTCATTGTAGAGCATAGATGAGAAGTTGTCAATCACAGAGAAATAATACTTATTGAAGAACGCAAATAGTTTCTGCTGGTGCGTACCTTTTTGCAACCCTCCAAGTTCCTCCATCTTCGCAAGCATACGACGCATCATCTGCGCACGCTCCTCTGGGTACGCTTGTTCCATTAAGTTCCACAACACGGACTTTTCTCCATTCCATACTGGCGTACCGTCATCATAGGTATCGTGATATTCTACCCAATAGGGCTTCTTCATTAAACCTTGATTGATTACTGTCAGGATAGTATCAAGGTCATCCTGACGAAATTTCCATTTACTCTTTGCCATATCTATTCTGCATTGAAGTTATAAGGATAAGTATTTTTTGCGCAGTTATCGGTCGCAGCTACTGTTTCTACGTATAACTGATGATAAAGTAGGTCGCTGATGTCCCAGTCCTGTGGCTGCTCAGCACGAAATTTCTGAATGCGTGCTGCCTTGAATAACTCATTAAGTTGGGCTGCATCACTAACCGAGTTGAATATCATCTCGGTTAAGCCGTACTTATCGCCAACTAACTGCTGACGAAGATTAACTACCGATGCGCCACTGTCGAGTGTTGAAGGGCAGAACTTCTTATACAAGCTATCGTAATAGTATAGGTTGTATTGGTTGGGGTCACCAGCCTTTGCAATCCAATACTCTATATGTGTTGAATGTGGGTCAGCGTTCAATTCCTCAAGTGTGCCATTGAAAGGCTCGATAAACGTATTGCACTGATACACGATGTTGTAAGCAGTGATATACGACTCTACGAGCTGCTCTGCACGCTGACGGGTCTCATTATCTGCTGTTGTCTTATCATCCGCTGGGAGGTCAGCATAATCTAAGTCCCAGCAGTTCTCCCAAGAGAGTTCACTAACTTGATACTGATAGGCTTCTTCCTCCGTGTTGTAACGAATGCGGCGTTTGTCCCAAGGCACCTGGAAGAGCGTTAGGCGTGGCGAGTTGTCTGAACCTTCGATAGACAGCAGGTTGGGGAATAGGTCCTTATCGTAGCTGAAAGTAGCTGCATCGCCCTTATCGGGTCCGAGAGTGAATAGTCCACAGAACTTGTATGTAACAGTACCGTCCTCCGCTGTCTGCTTTTCGAAGCCTACGAATGTCTCTTGGTAGATAGACACACGTGCTTCGCTGTTCTGTTCTACGCCCTCATTTGTCAAGCCTACCGCCTTCCATAGGTCTGTATATGAGTTTACAGAACCTAACTTGTGGTATTGCATAGAAGAAGCGATGTTCTTTTTAGCTGTTAACTTGGATATTTTAGGCAGGTTTTTGAACAGCTCAAATTTCTTCTGCGCAGTCTGACCATCCTCATATACGATAGTAGTATCTTTTGCAACCTTTGCCTTCCAGTTCCAAAGGTAATAGAGCATAGACGAAGTACCTTGCCCCTGCAGCTGAAGGTTAGTAATTGTCAATCTGTTAAGGTTGGTATTGCCGTCCTTAGGATATATCTCGAGTGTACCTTTTGGACGATATGACTTTCCGTACTCATACGCTGGCATAGGCTTATCGAAGGTGAATACGTTCACTTTGCCACGCACTTTATCGAAGTCTACTGTAGTACCGAGCGTGTCGTATATGTCATTGTCCAGCTTTTCGGCACTCTTCTCGCCAACCGTTGTGAGCGCATTGATGTAGTCCTGATGCACGTTAGCAGCGTCCATCGCACTGTCGTAAATACGCACTGAATAGAGATCAACGTCAGCTTTATCCGAGCCTACAACAATCTGACCTCCGTCTGCCGTCTGCATACTATCCGTAAGCAGATAAGCGAACTTGCGTGCTTCGATACCGTCAATGTAGAGATAAACAAGGTTAAGGTAATACGTGTTTCCATTTAAGACGTAGGTGTACTTCTTAGGAGATATTACCAGCGCAAGGCGAATACGCACACCATCATCTGTGCTCATCGCTTGTACATCAGGATTGCGCTCACTACGAGTTGTGAACATAATTGAAGAAGGTTTTACTTTCAGACCGATATACCCCTTCTGATAAGGCATTGCAATAGAGATACAATCTGTATCGTAATCAGAGGTATTGTTAATCTGATAGTCTATTTCAATGGTCTTACCAGATTGCGCTGCCTCCTTAGCGAAAGGCTTGTAATCGATAGTAAGGCGTGAACCAGCGAGCAAGCGCAATGTGCGTGCACCCTCTTCGTCTGTCACCCAGCCATCACGAGAGAAGGCCACGCTCTGCCATTCAGCACCGATATGCTCTGAATTGATGAGATTGCGGAGGACGTTGCGGTCGGTGTCAGTGTTGTTTCTGTTCTTCGCATTCAGATAGAACACCGCTCCTGCTGTAGCAGAGTAACCTTGTGAGTTATCCACAGGGAAAGGAATAGCGTCACGCAAACGCACCTCGTCTGTTGGGTGAGTTCTGAATCCAATTAACGCTGTGAAATCAGAGTTATCAATCGTCTCGACCTCGAGCGAAAGCGTGTATTGCATCTTGGTTTGTGTCAGTGTATTCTCAGATACATTCTCTTGCAGCACCTCATTATCTTTCTTCATGAGGATAGACAGTGGTGTTGTGACGGCCTTACCGTCATATACTGCATACTCCAGTACCTTGTTCTCGTACCAGTTCAGCAGCTTCTCTGCCTTGTTATTCACAACGACCATCTTCACCGTTTCGTTATTAGCCACGGCCATAAAGTCATAACCTACAGGCGTTGTCTGCACTGTGCCGTCCTCGTTAGAGAGCCACGCAGAAAGATGGAAGATACCCGTCTTGTTCGTGAAAGGCACGGTGTAAGCCACAGGTGATGACGTATAGGTAGCCGTTCCGAACTGTCGCTCATACGCCTGCTCGTAACCGTCACCCGTAATCTTGACGTGCAGCGTCTTAGAGATGTTACCACTGATATAACACGGCAGCACAATATCTCCTTGATAGGCCTTCCACCAGTTGAACTCGGAGATTGATAGGAAGAGCGCAGACAGTGTGATACTGTACACTAAGGCAGGAGAGGTTTGTCCTGTTACCTCACCAGTAATCTTAATCATGATATTGTTTTGTCCTGATTCGAGGAACTTGAAGACATCGACACTCGTAACCGTGTTCGACTGGCAGCGACCACGCGCCTTAGAGACGAAAGTCCCGTCGCCAGCTTTAGCAAACACCTCGTAGGTGCCCCATTCGCCTGTATCAGAGTAATCTGTCTGACCGATATCTTTTGTGCGAGAGATAAACATAAACTTCACTGTGCATTCTCCTGCCGACTTCGATGCTGAAAGTGTAGTCGAAGGCGACTGATTGGCAGCACGCAGATAATAGAGAATTTCCGTCTGTCCACCACCTCCACCCTGTCCGATACCGAGTTCGGCAAGTCTCATCGGGAGCCATTGTGCTCCGCCCCATACAAGAACGCAGGTTTCAGAGGTAAGATTGTCAGCTGTAGTATTGACATTTGCAAGTTGGCCGAGCGTAGGTGGATTCTTCCTTACCGCTGTTTTCACTCGTTCTTCTTCGGTGTTGAATGCATCAACGAGGTCATTGATCTTGCTTGGAATCTTGTTAAACTCGCCGGCGGTGAGTTTCTTGCCAGTTGTTTTGTTTTCTATGTAGAGTTTATCCATATAGCTACAAGTTAAATGGGAAAGTATATGTGAAGCGTTCATTACCGCTAATCTCAATGCCATGTGCAAGCGTGAGTGCATGACAGACGATGTCGTGTAGATATTTTCCACGTGCCATGTCTGGTCGTGCGCGTGTTGTATCTTCAACGACCTTCACTTTTGCCAGTCGATAGTGCTTATTACTATCAAGCTGGCTGGCTCTTATTTTCAGTTTAATGTGTTGCAGCATCGGCGTTGATGATCTCATCAAGTATAGGGTTCAAGGCAAGTTGAACGATAGCCGTGAAGTTTTTCTTTAGCACCTCTTTTACAGCGATTGCTGTCTCTGCATCGAGCGTAGCGCGTCCTACCTTATATATATCTAAGGCTGTACTGATGGCTGCGATGCTGTTTGTACTATAATATAATACATTTGCCAGTTGGTTGGCGATATCGACCTTTGGGGTTGTCCCGTCAATATTTTTAATCTCAAGTTCTTTAAAATTAATAGTTTCCATATTTTATTTTTTAAAAGTTAGACAATAGTATACAATAGTAACCTGTAGAAGGAGTGAAGCATAGTGCAAACCGCTTGACATCACAACTACTCATGAGAATTTGAGAATTAGAAGCTTCTGAATCTTTACGATAATATTCGTATAATTTTTCACCACCTATTCCTACATGTATTTTATCCTCCCTAATCGTGCCGACTCCATAGATGCTTCCTCCTTCAGCAGACGTTGTCGGCGTTGCTGCCTTGCAAGTCGAGGAAAAGGTTATCTGATAAGAATCTCTGTCAATTACGATAGTGAAAGGCACGCAAAAGGATTCTGTATTGTCAGTTATTCCCAGCTGTTTGCGAACATCCGAGAGCGTAGGATAGAAAAATTGAATTCTTTTGCCTGTCGAGTTTTTTAATAAGAACGTGGTTGCAAAGCTAAAGTCGATGACATTTGTATCTCCTTTTTTAGTGTATTCCATAAAATATCCATGCTCAATGACTCCTCCCTTGACACGCAGTGCACCCTGCAGTTCGAGAGCAACGTTGCGATTGATAACGTTATCAGAGATAATTTTAGCTGCGGGGCGGTAGAGGTCGGTACCACTATTCATTTTTCTATAGATGTACATTGCCGAAGCGCAATAGGCATCTTGATTTCCTTGAGATGTTGGATCAGATCCTCGTCCAAAGCCAACTTTGAGATGCGCTATATCACCAGCTGTGAAATAGCCAACTTGTTGCTCGAGTAGAAAGGAAGAAGAATTCAGATACACGAAGTTTCCTTTTTCATCGGACCACCATTTCGTATAATCGCCCGTATAAAGTCCTTCGTTTCCTATCGTAAAAGGCCCAATTTCGCCCTTCAGTGCAGTTACTGTTCCAGATATGTTAGCGTTTGTGGCCGTAAAACCGTCCATCTTGACGTTTCCGTGATCATCGACGACGAATTTGTCATTAATGATAGTTTTTCCTAAGAAGTTAATCTGATCAGCATTAAAGAGTAATTTCCCTCCATCCTCGCTTGTTGTTAGCTTCAGTTCTGCAGACTTCTTTTTTAGTCCTGAGGCATCATAATAGTCAGAAAAGAGAGTGAGCGAACCATCTTCTCCTGCTACCGAGCGTAAAATACCCACATTACGAAACCCCGTTAGGTTTCCTTCATCATCCCATAGTGCACTATGCAAAAGGTCGGAAGTTCCACTAAGCGATGAGATGACAGCATTGAATCTTCCCTGTGCTGTAAGCAAAGAAGTGGCGCGGTTGGCTTTAATATCACTCAATAGTGCATTAAGCGTATTCTCATTTCCAGCTATCACCTGCATAGTCTTACTTCCCAATTGCCGAATAGCTGTAATCGGTAATGTTGTATATTGCTGTACAGGCTGCCAATGCTTGATGCTGAAAGGCTCGCCGTTTTTCTTTGCCACGACAGCACGCAATACATCGTTACTATACTCTACAGTTGTGTCTTTGTAAGTTGCGTTCACCCAAAGGTCGCCCTCATCGTATTCTTGTTGCAGTGTAGGCTGTGCCACAAAGACGCGCCGTTTACCATCTGCAGTATCTTGCGCGCGATTGGCTGCTTCGAGCGATGTGAGTACATCTGCATCAGTGATTTCCTCCCAAGTATAATCGCTGTCTGTTTTCGTAAAAGCATAGGCGCGTCCACCCCCTGTTTTTGCGAAAGAGCGATTGTAATATATATCATTTATATGCTCATTCCGTGTGAAATCATCTTGCCATTCCAGTGCAGGTGCATTGCGAAGTGACGGCTTTTCGTCTCCAAACCAAATTACCATTTGCTTATCGCTTTGCTGTTCAACAGCATTGATTTGAGATTTCAATGACGCAAGATATTCTTCTATGCTTAGCTCGTGGCCGTGCTCATCGGTCACCATCCACCAGGAACCTTCCGTTGGACTCATCTGTATCTTAGGCTTCGGCAGCGAGAAAGAGTTTATGCCGACATACATTCTGTAGTAAGGACTTCCGGTTCCTGCTGCAGACTGGATAATTGCATGCTGTCGTGCGGGGTTCGTCTTATTGCCCATCGTAGAGACCTCATCGCCTATGCGCGGTTCGTCGCTTCCGCTTGCATAGTCTTCAGCATTCGTATTATCGCAGATGTCTACATAGTCAGTACCAAGACCGAAGACGCGCCGGTGATAGTAGTGATTAGCCATTGCACCCTGTGCACTAACGAGGTTGAACGTTTCACAGTAAGCGTAATCGTCCATACCCATCGTATTGCTGACCATACGCCCCTCACCGTCCTGCTGCGTGAAGTAGCATCGCCAACCGCCCTCGATCTTCTCAACTTTTGAGATAGTAAAGCTACCAGGTGAATTAACAATTTTACCATTTATGTGTGTTGACTTCATCAGCTGCACCTCTTCTGCCGTCAGCTGCTTGCGGACATGGAAGTAATCGCCTTCGAAGTGCCAGTTACCTTGTGCATCAGGATAGATTGCTGCACCACTTGCCTCTTTCACATAGTTGCCAAACAGGACCGAGGTCATGGACGATATTACAGCTCTAACTATCGAGTCCTTATCGGTTCTGACTATCTTTTGCCAGTCGGGACTGTCTTCTTGCAGCCTTTTTGCCACTTCAGCCAAGTCAGCTAAGGCCGCATCTATTTTCTGCGCATCAAGGGTGAGATAGTTTCCTGTCCTATCGAGCGCCTTCAGTACCGACATGTTATCGTGTTGATGTCCGAAAGAACCATCACCTTTATAGGCAGCTGTTATTTCGCGTGAAATCCATGCAAGAATGGCATCTGCTGTCGTGATGTTCCATTTGTCAGCATAAGGACTTTGTACAGGGAAGAGTGCCCCACCACTCAGCGGTAGCCTTTCCAGCTCAACCAAGCGTGGGGCGATGGTAAAAGAGCCAATATCGGGTATTTTGATATCAAGTTTATGGGGCTCAGCTTGTTCTGTTCTTTTGAGATTGAGATAAGGGCGAGCATCGGCATACTTATAAGTAAAGGTATAAGACGAAGGAAGTTCTTTTTCCTGCCAGCTGACCTCGCTTTCCATGACTACGATGCGCCGGACATGATTTCCGATATAGAGATACTTTCCGAGTGAAGGGAAGAAATCGAGGAGCCACTTGCGTTCCTGATCAGAAAGGAAGCCGGTGTTCTTTTTGAACTCACGCGCTGTATCGACTCGATATTCTTCTGCATCGTTTTCTATCTCTACGATGTTGTGGGTGTGTTTCGCTGTATTCTCCGCATTACCATATGCACGGAATGTATCAATGCCTCCTAATGAGTTCTCGAACAACACCCATTGTTCCTGCTCGTTACGTATATCGGTCGCATAGTAGCGCTGGATATAGGTGAAGCGTGTGCCAGAATTGTCTTCTACCCAAACGTCATAATAAGATGGTAATTTGTTGAGTTTTCCGGCAATTATTCCATATTGCAAGGGTATAGTCCAGCAGGACGCGCTGGAGAGATTTGCCAATGTGAGGTCGTAGGGTTCATATTCGCCGTTGTTGTCGATGTAGGCACGGCATTTCACGACACAGTCTTCCACAGCGTAGTAGGTGAGAAATTCGGGCGTGTAATAGGTGACAGGCTTCATGGTGGGCTGCCAGGTGAGAAAGTTCGCCTTCAGCCAATTTGTCGCTGTATCGGCAAAGCTATCTATTCCTGCCCGCAGGGCCGTGAAAGTACATGATTCAATATTGTTGGACTTATCTTCCGTAATTTCTACGGTGAATATACGTGCGATGTTTTTCTGTCGATAGGGGGTAGTGGAGTCTTGCAGTTGAAAGGAAAGCAAAGGGGTGATGATGTTTTCCATATCCACTTCTATTCGTTTCGCCTTGTTTGGCGTATACGTGTGCTGTACGATTATCTGATTCGAGTCTGCATATTTCAGAACGAATGTAATCTCATTGCTGGTTGAAATGACAAAGTGGTTCATCGCGCCAGTCATGCTTAGCGCATCGGGTTTGAGAAGAATATCCATTTTTTTAAAGATTTAATGCGAAGATAGTGTAATATAATAGAATAGAAAAGGACATCATATCGGTTGACGACATGATGTCATGGCGTTTCGTCATCTTACTTAGGAACACATTCCAACCACACTTCTGTTCGTGTGTATTTCCATTTAGAATGCCTCCAGAAGGAAGCATGACGGGTTTTCTCTTCGGTATATGATGTCTGTTTCATGTAAGGTTTTCCAATATATTCTGCTGATGGTATCGGCGGATAAATGGTAGCAAAGGTGCGGTTCTTATCCAGCCCAGAGTTTTTGAACTCGTCCTCGCTAACCTCTGTCTGTTTAATCCTGCCAATCCATTTATATTCCGTCTTCATTGCCTTGAACTTATCTTCGAGTTCAGGAGCATAGATAACAGGTTCCATGAGCGAAAGTGTGTAGAGTTCTGATTCTACTGGCTCATTCTTACCTCCAAGAGTGAACTTGAGCTTATTGAAGAAGAAAGGAACGTTTCGTATAACAACCTTGGCGTATGCTGGTAGATTCTGCTTCTGTGATTGTGTGAGTAATAGCTTCACTTTCATTTTGTGCAGAGAGTTACGGAGTAGCAGATCGTAGTCGCGATAAAAGCGATTGAAGATACCATCCTCGCCATTATAAAAGAGCGAATAGTCGAAGAGTTTATTATGGGATTCATTATTGACATCATAAGATGAGACCGTTCCTTTCGTTCTACCATCGAGAAGATGCGTAAATGCCAGGACTACCTTTTGTTTAGAAGCCGACTCGCTATCCTTCTCTTTATCCTCGCCAGCAACAACCATCTTAGAGTTAAGAGATAGATACGCCCCAACATAAAGGAATTGCCCAAAGTCGTATGAGACAGGTTCGTCCTTGTATGTATTTTTATAAGACAGCATACGAAACTCTGGAAGCAGGTCGGGAACTTTCACCTCCTTTGCTTCGAGTATTTCTCCTGTGTTATAATCCTGAGATGCTTCACCAATCTTGGTAATCACCTGCCAATCGCCTGACCACCCACGTTTATAAAACGCTCCATCATACTTGTTGAAGTAAGCCGAGGGATTTGCTTTCAGCATAGCGTCAAAATCATCGTAAGAATCTGAAACATCGGTATCCACCTTATCTGCTGACGCCAGCGTGACACGCTGATAATCTTTCTCAGCCTTATAGGATAGGGTAGGTTCTGCCGTCACACATCGAGTGAGGTCAGTTGTGGGGGCTGCCTGAAGTGCATCACGGAGGAAGATGATATCTGCTATACGCTTACCTTCATCAGAGGTAAACTCACAGCAGAACTTCTTACGAAAAACTGAGATAAAATCTGCACAGGTAACATCAGGAACAAGGTCGGCAACCTTTATCTTCCCATTCACCAGTACGTCCATCACGTTGTTTACGACCACCATCTTATTGAAAGGTTCTGTGCGAGTAAAGAAGTTCTCTTGCAGGTCATACCCAAAGTAAGCGAAGACACGCTTCAGAAGATAGTTGGCACGAATAAAAGGTGAGATATAATAACCTGGAGCTAACGTTATTGGTATCTCATTGACATACTCTGTGCGCTGCACTGCATTATAGAAGTCGCAGTCTTCGCCTGATAAATCTGGGTGAAAGCTTTTCAAGACAGGGATTTTCCACTGTTGCCCATCGAACCACACAAACTTTTCACTCTTCATCACCTTTTCCTTACCATAGGCGTTTAATACCTTATAATTCATACCCGTCTTCCCTCCCGAATCATCTGTCAGCAAGATAGGGAATATACCATATTCATCGCTTGAGTTATTACGAAGCTTACGACAGAACTCTATACCCTCTGCAACAGTATTCACTCCAGGGATGTACTCACCTTTGAAAATATCCTTCAGCTTTACTTTCTGAATTCTTGAATAGAAAGAGCCATCATTAATATAGAAGGAGGTAGAGATGCCACCCTTGTATTGAGCAGACAGCACCACCTGCCTACATTGAGCGAAATACTCACCATCTTGTATCGCAACATCCGTGGCAGTCATCTTTACCCGTCGACCGAACGAATCAGGGAAACCGAGTATCCTGCGGTTACGTTCAGAAGAAGGCAATTCGAGTGGTGTTGTCTGTTCGCCATAATCATTGAAGAACGGATTGGTTCGTTCTACTTGAATCTGCGTGTCGGGCTTGAGGTTGTAATCTTCGCCCTTCTCTATGTTAGTTATCTTCATTACTGTGTAAGGTGTTAAGTCTATTTACTGCCAAATCTGCGAGCCTTGTCTTGTAACTGCTGCTTCTGTTCTATCTCATTAAGAGAGACAGATGCAGGAATACCGTCGGAAGACAATCGATCAAGCACATCAGTCAATCGCTCAATGAGTGTATCCTTATAAGAATCTTTAACCACACCACGCACGTCATTAACTGTTGGCGTGACATATCCACCAGCTGCACGCCCCGAGGCTTGCTGAAGGATGAACTTGTTCATGTCAAGGGTGCGAATGGTTCCTGCACGCTGTGCCCGATCGATGATGTCGATGATAGGGGAAATGGTAGGGTTTTCCACGGCAGCATTGGATGCCACCCACTCCTTGCTATGGCCATAGCCTCCCTCACCGACGATGACCGTCGGTTTATCGACGAAACCTCGTCGGTTAGGTTCGTAAGCAGCATGGAAGCGTTTACCGTCTTGCTCGCGTTCAATGTCGATGCTACCTCCAGACTCAAGCCCTGTAGCCACGCGCGCCCCTGATGAGCTGTTCGCAGCAGCCCCTTGCATTGTCATTTTCTTGACCTTGTTGCGTTCGGCCAATGCAGCCGCGAGTTGTGCCGTACCTGTGACGGCCATGAGGGCAGCTGCGGGGATGCCTGCTGGGAACCCGAGCTCTGAGAATGTCTTGGCAATTGCAGCAGCCGTAGACGCGATGATTTGCGATGCCTGAATGGCGAAGTTGACATCGGCATATTTTTTTTGAATTTTCAGTTTTTCGTTAGCCTTTTTCTTTTCGAGTTCTGTGGTGTCTTGGCCTGCATTTTTAGCGGCTTCAATCTCGGCATCATACTTGGCATCGACATTGGCTTCTTCAGCCTGCATGAGTGCCTGCATTGCTCCAGAGGTGAGGTTGGAATAATAGTCGAAGGCCTCTTTCGCCTTGGCTATCTTGAGGTTCTTGACAGCTTCCTCATACTCTGTTTCGGAGATTTCCTTATTCTGCAAGTGCTGTTTGAGCTGTTCGAGTTCGGCATTATAAAGTTCCTGCTGAGTAGCCAGTCCATACTGCTGACGTATCTGAAGGCGGTGTTCTTCTGCCTGCTGGTCAAGATTAGCCATAGCCTGATCGTACTGTTGTTTATCGATGACACCTTTATCGAAGGCTTCCTTACGCTTCTTAGCCTGTGTTTCATACTGATCTTTGAAGGTGTCGAGTCCGAACTCCTGCCTGGCATGTGCTTTCTCGTCCTCTGTTTTTTTCGCATAGTCGGCGATAATGGCAGCCTTAGCTGCTTCGTAGTCTGCAGTGACTTGCTGCTGTCGCTGTGCATCTTCTTTGGCAAGTTGTAGAGAAGCCTGATAGTAGCCGTTGAGGGCGAGAAGCTTGGCATCGCATTCCTGTTGTAAGGTTTGTGGTGCAGTAGGAGCTATTTGCTTCATACTATCCAGCACATCGTAAAATTGCTTTTCAGCTTCGAGATAAGCTTCATTCACTTGTTGCTGTTGATTTGCTACAGCTTTCTGTTGCTGCTGAATTATTTGATTTCGGCGATTAGCGTCTTTTATATGTAGTTCTTGTGCCTTCTGTAAATGTTGTTTTTCAATATTTAGAAGATTATTCTGATATTGAATATTAAGTGATGTTGTAGAAGCATTGTATTGCTGTTGTGTAATTTTCTTCTCAATCAAAGCCTGTTTGAGAATATTAAGGTCAGCATCGTAAGTGCGTTTAGCATTATCTATATCTGAGCTTCGTTCTGCAGAAAAACCACGTGAATACACCAAATCAGAATTAACGTGTTTACCATGTGTTTTTGTAGTCCCATGCTTTGTTTGGCTAAATTTTTGGCCAATACCTCCATTCTGTTCAACTATTTTTTCTAAGCGTTCATTTTGCGCTGTGAACTGTTCTATTCGGTCTTGTGCTACTTTCGTTCTTGCTTCAAACATGTTAGCCCACACTTGATCCTTCATTATAAGTTCTCCTTTCTCTTTGCTAATCTCGCGAAGCACTTTTCCAAAGCTATTCACGACCACATAATAATCATTGGTCATAACAGCCCCAGAACTTCCATTACCAACAGTTTGTGTTCTCTTCTCTACATGTTCTCCAGCGTCGAGTTTTACACCTCTTTTACTTCCTGCTCGATTGACGTTTTTCTTCTTCCCTTGTGCATCATCAAGAGTATCTTGTGCGTTGAGAATTTGCTTTTCATTAGCTTTCATCTGTTCATAGGCTGCTTCTGCTCGCGCTGCACGACGTAAGTTGCGAATATAGGTGTCGATGGCTGTCGTATTCTCATTAAAGAGACGTCCTTCTTTTGTAATAGAAGCATGATACCCTGGAACGATAGACTGCATATCGAGGATAGCTTTCTTTCGTTGATTGTAGGATTTCGATGCGTCGTGAATCGTTTGTTTCAGTGTTTTTACCTTTGTAATTTCAGAGGCTGTAGACTCATTAACTACTTTTTCAATATCCTTACTTTGTCGCTTAATGTCAGTAGCAATTTTAGCATGTTCGAGATTAAAATTAACCATCTCTCTCTTCGCTTGTGCGGTTTTATTAAGAAAGGAATAGAAGGCTACACCAGCTGCGACAAGTGCCGTAACGATGAGGAGGATGACATTTGATTTACAAGCAAGATTAAACAATCGCATTTGTGCAGTTGCTCGAAGAGAATTTCCACGCATAGTGTTGATAGCTGCAGCTACGAGTAGATACACTCCTTTAAGGGTTGTTAGTGTTGAAGTCCAGGCAGCCGTGACGATTTTTGCGGCCGTTGTCTGCGTTACCCATGCTTTGAATGCTGTGTTAAGGAGTGTCATGCTGATGGTAAGGGCTGTGATAACGACAGTAAGCGCTGCTGTTAATTTCTTATGCGAGATGAGCCAAATAATACAACTCATAATACTAATTTTCATAGTACCAAAAGCATCAGCAGCTCGTTCTTTAAGAGGTAATAGCGCTTCACCAAGTTCACGTTGTTTATTTTGTAATTCTGTGGTTTTTTGTGCTGTGCGATCGGCGGCAGAGATGTAGGTGTCTCCTGCCTTTGATAGTTCGTTTTCGACGATCGATGCGACACCTTTCATAAAGTTACCCGTTTCCTTTGTTTTTTCAGAAATTTCGGAAGCTGACAGCCCGAGATTGTCAAGAATCATAGGCGATTTACGCCCAAGACCTGTAACAATAGAGTCGACCATATAGTCTAATGATTGTCCCGTCTGTTGTGCCTTAAGTTGTGCGAAACTTAAATATTTACCAAGATCTTCAAGTGGAATATGAAAGTCTTTAGCTTTAACGGCAGCTTTCATGAGTTCTACATCATTAACGGTATTTTTTGTAGCCTTTCTCAGGTTATTAAGCAGACCTGGTTCATCAAGTTGTCTGAATGCGTGAGTGATACCATCAGCCGATTCAGCCATATCTATGCCCTGACCAATAAGTTCAGATATTGCTCCTGACATATTTTTGATGAGTCCTACACCCCACTCTAATGCTTTGAGAGCAGCTTGGCTTATAAAAAAACTATTTGTTTGGTCCGAGCACGCAATTTCTTTGAAGCCTTTTGCATTCTGCTTCAACTGAGCTATTCGTGCATTAACTATCTGTAGTCTATTCTCTAATTCGGAATATTGCTGTGGATTAAGAGCTTTTGAAACGTTGTCTAACTCATTTTGTAGGGACTTCGATTGCTTACGCAACTGCGACATTGTCATGGCATTCGTATCTATCGAGCGTGATTGGAGCTGAATGCTTGACGTGAGTTCGCGAATCTGCTTACTGGTGTTACGATAGGATGTAGACAACTTTTTATATTGTTCAGACTCTTTCCGTCCAGCGGCCTCCATTTGTATCATCTGTTGCAAGCGTTGCTTATTTTCATTGCGTAGTGAAGCCGTTTGAGTTTCGAGCTTGTGAATTTCTTGCTGTGCTTTAGCTGTTTTTACATCGATAGTGTACTGTATTTTATCTTCAGAAAGGTGCTTGTTTGCCATAACTATTACGGATTAAGTGAGTTTTCTAATTGGTCGTGAATAGCTTTACGTACTTCATCTGTAAAGCCATAACGTAACTGTGGAAATGTTTCATGATAGAGAACTCCCCATACAACACGATTATAAAGTGCGAGGTTGCGCCGCTTAAATTTGGCAATACGATCATTACGACGGCGATAAGCCATATCTAAAAAGCGAAGGTAAGGGAGAATACGAACGAAGAAGGTCTGTCTACCATCGCTAAGCTGGCTATCAAAAGAATGTGTTGAGAGGGAAGCACGTAACTGGCCTGTGTGTTCGGAATAGTTCTTGCGTACAACCGACTCTTGTGTTGCGTAAATTTTCAAGATACCTTTTTGAAGCGTATCATGAACGAATTTTTTTCGAACGAGACTTTCTGTTACCATGTTTGCCTGTTATTTTCATTGCAAATATAGTAACATTAAAAGAGAGGATAAAGGACAGGTGTTTAGCTGATAAGGGCAATGAGAACAACAACTAAACAGATTGCAATAACATGGGCAAGTAGTGTAATTCGTAAAGCTACAGATCTATTAAGGGCTGTCCAATAGTAGGCCCACAAGAATGGACCTATAATAGGCATGAACATAGACAGACTTACAAAAAACAAAAAAGGTAAAAAGCCTTGACCACGAGCTACAAAGAATGCAAGGATAATTACAAAAATAAAGTAACAAAAGATAGGCATATTGATATATATTTTATAATGCAAATATAGTTGTTTTATTTTAATTTTTATAGTGAAGGATAGTACATCTCACGACGTACTACCTTCTTGGATGCAAAATACACTAAAAATCATATCTCACGGAACATCCATTTAAACTCTAAGCCGTGTGCTCCAGGGCGGTTGCAGAAGTTGAAGCCTGCTTGTCGGAGACCTTCGAAAATCTCTGTAGGACTGACTTTTGCGGAGGGATCAATGTCCTTGATAGCATCTAACACCTCGGCGGTAGAGAAGAAGTGGGTGGCATCGGCAGGTGCCGAAGCCGGTCGATAAGTGGTTTGCAGGGCAGCGATATAGACACTAATGTCTGTGATAGGCTGCTCGGGGTTATTGTTATTCTTTGTCATTGTTGTGAAGATTTGGAGATTAATAATCTGTGATTTCTGAGGGACTCTCTGGGCAGAGAGCGTTGAGAGTTCTCAGGTCGTCCTTGAGGACGCGGAGGGTTCGCAGTGTCTGGAATACACCAGGACGGGGTTCTCCAGACTGGTTAACGAAGCATCCTGTATCATCGGAGAGAATGGTCGTTTCCAACTGCTCGAGCATGTTGAGATGCATGAGGAACTTGCCGTCGGCAACCATTTCGTTGAGTGCTGCAATCGTGTCTTGGCTGACAAAATTGAGTGCCTGGTCGATAGGGCGTTTCATCGTTTGCCTCCTTTCTTTTCAGCAACTTCATTAATACTCTTGCAGATGTTTTCACAACTTTCATGATTGAAACCTTCCAAAGAAAGCACTTTCTTATAGTGAAGACGCAGGACTGCTTCGGTGAATCCGTGAGTGGTACAGACATAGATATGGCCACTGCCTGCTTCGAGCGCATACCGATCTTTTGCCTTTGGTATGGCATTCAGTTCTGATTTTAGTTCTTTAATAAACATCTTCAGCGTAGATTCGTCAGCTATAAGAGCTTGGTAGCGTCGTTCCATACACACGGCAACAGACTCAAGGTACTTCGGGATAGAAGATGCTTTGAAATAATAATCAAAGAATATCATGCCTTGCCTCCTTTCTGTTTCTTTTCTGATTTGTTCATACGATAAACTAAGTAGCCTGCACAGAGGGTTGAAACTACGGATGTAATAGGCTGCTGCTCAATGGCTACAGCTGCTACAATCACGCACAAAGATACAAGGTTAACTCGAATTACCAAACGACGGGTAACTGAGAACTCGCAGATACGACTGTAGAACTCGCTTTTTGAGTCGAGCCAAAGATTAATAGACTTGATTTTGCGCTGTATCGTAGCACGTACGTCGATAGGCTGCTGCTTCGCAGAGCTCTCGAATTCGATTACTTGTTGCATAATACTCGATGTTTAGCATTTCCCAGAACCGCTGGGTACGGATACGAAAAAGCGGATGCTCTTCCTGTCGCTAAACATCGAGATTCTCCACAAGGGCAAATCACATGGAAGGCATCCGCCATATCTTCGTTGCAGTAATCTGCAATATGGGCATAAAAATAAGCCCAACGAAGTAATAAGTTTCGGGGCTTGACATTACTCTCACCCTTGTTTGAGAATTATTCTCTCGATATTTAGCGGTTACAAAGATAAGAAGTCTTTTTGTAACCGCCAAATAAATACGCAATTATTTTTGCGTAGCGCAAATTATTTTTAATTATTTTGATTGATAGAAACGTCAGGAGAATCAAGTTCTCCTCCCAGTTCTTGATAATATTGATAGGTCTTGATAATATTATTTATTTCCTCAGGGGTTATGGTTCTCGTTGTATACTCATCAAGGTTAGCAGCCTGCATTTTAACTTTACTCCCATTTCTTAATGATTCTAAAAACTCGACAGCATAAGCTGATGGTATACAATAATAATTCCCTGTATGGGACTCGTGAATCATATAAGGCTGAATAATTATATTTACAATTTTACCATCGATATTGAATTTAAATATATTAGTTTCGTCAATATTATTATCTTCTGAATTTTGGATAACCAATCTGAATTTTTCAGCTTTATCATTATTTATTTCAAAATATGACCACAAATAGTCTTTCTGAAGAGAATTTGGTTTGTTTTTGGGATAAATTATTTTCGGTATTCCCCTTGTAAAAGAATCTCGTTCGATTATATACTCCTTGGCTAAACAGGAATAAACTGAGTCGAATTGATGTTTTTGTTTTTCTGATGCAACTTGTTGCATGGTCTTACCTTTACAAGCACACAATGATAAACATACAACGAAAAGATATAAGTATGATTTCATAAAAAGGTTTTAGTTAATATTTTATTACAAAGATACGAAGATATTATAAAAAAGATAATCTAATAGACATTTGGTTGACTGGTTATTGCTGCCTACTTTTTTATAAGATCTACTTTTAGATATTTAAATCAGATTAGTCCAAATCTTTTTAGTTCCAAAGGTATAGCATTTGGATAGCTGCATACTGTAGAACGAATTAAATCAAAATCGTCTGTATTGATAGTTCCTAACTTTTCGCCTTTCCATAGATGCGTTGAAGTTACTGAAAATATTTTAGTGCAATTCAAGAACGAATCGTGTAAAAGGAAGGGATAAGCCTTAGCCGATATTGGCATGTGATAATCTTTTATAAGAGTAGGGAGGTTTTGATTAATTTTAGAATTGAAGAGAATGCCTCCATAAACATTGCCTTGCTCATCAAAGCCTAATACTACAAAGAATTTATCACGTGTGTCGTATCCATTTTTAGGTATTATGCCATCTGCTTTTGATAACTCTATTTTGTAGACATCGCCCAATCGAACTTCATCGCTCACGGCTTCATCAATAAGTGTCTGAGGTATATCCATTATGATAAAGCCTTTTGAATGAATTCTTGTTCGTTAATGTATTCTACCAAGCCATCATTTGCTCCGCCAGCTTTCGCGATTTTACCTACAGTCATAACACTACAGTTGCTTGTGGCATGCCATGCGTCATCGTGAGATTTTTCCTTCAATTCGCCAAAAGAGAGACCTTTGTTTTCTGCAATTGATTCGTCAAGGCTTTCTATATCAGCAGGAGAGAGATACTCCATATTTGGATTCCTTTTAGCCAAAAGCGTGTTAGAGGCGTCTTTACCAGCAAAACCAATAGCTTCTGTAAAAAGTGGAATTAATTCTTCCGCATAATGTTTTTTGTTACGAACAGCACTATAAAGTTCTGTTGGAACTGGTCCGTATTCCATTGCTACAAAATCATCTTCAACGATGCGACTCCCCCATTTGCATAAATGTTTCTGTTGTGCGAAATATAAGATTTTGAAAATGTGATAATAATCCAGCCCCTTGGTAGCATTGATAATATACAATACTACTTCTATTAGTTTCTCTTTATCAAATTGTGTCATACTATTGGTTGCTTTTAGTTTGGAGATTAAAAAACTCCCTTTAATAAGACCTTATTATTTTATCAAGGGTAGCTCCTTAATTCTTGATACATGGTGTCGGTAATATTGTTGTCTTATCGTATAAAATCAGTGTAGTCTATAATTTCCAAGTGCAAAAGTAGGAATAATCAATGAAATAAGCGAAACTTAACGCAAATATTTTTTGCGTGACGCAAATTTTTCATTATTTTATACATAAAGCCCCTCGCATTGCGAGAGGCTAATATGCACCCATAGGCGATGAGTGACTTTTGTCTTAAGGTCAATGAGAACCTCGCCTAAATATTTTCTGCTGCACGACGAATGCGGTTGGATAAATCGATAAGTGCGCCTCGCAGCTGCTCAGTTTCTTGTTCATTGAAACCACCTGCACCTCCGTTGCCATCGATACCGTCCATTTTGTGGTAAAACCAAGATGAAGACTTCTGAAAGTACGTATTGGCAAAATCACGCCATGAAACCGACATTAAAATGTCTTGTACTTTTCTTTTCATATCAGTAACTACTACTGGGGTTGTCATAACTGTTTCCATTGTTGCTGTGTTTATAGTTTTACTTTTATTGTGCCTCTCCCTCGTAGGGGAGAGGTCTTTAGGTTTATTCGTATGGCTGTCGGACCATTTTGTCGAAGAGCTCCTGTAAATCCCATAGGAGTTGTGGATAGCCATTCGGATAAGATTTGTTATAGTTTCTCATCCTTTCGAGGAGTTCCCGTTCTTCGGGTGTGACCTCCATTAATTCTTTTTTCTGTTTCATATTCTCATTGTTTTTTTGACAATACAAAGATACTACAAATATTTGTAGTATGCAAATGTTTACTATAAAAAATCGTAGTAAGAATGAAGATTTAACATTTAAAACATTTTCGTGACTTAACGAAATTGATAACTATTGATAGAAAGTTTATTTTTTCTCAATATTCGACATAAAAAAGCCGTAACAGTTCGGAAACTGCTACGGCTACAAAGAAACGAGCATCGTGTTTTATTTTTCAACGGTCACGAAGCCGTTGTTAATTAGGTCGGCAAGAAAGGCATCGGGGCTGTTAGTCGAAACAAGGTAGCCCTCGAGTTCCTGTAAGCGGTGAGCGAAACGCACCATATATTCTGCATCTGTGCCTTCGCTGTCGAAGCGACTGCCTGTGCGAAGCTGGCGGAGGAACTCCTCGGGGCTGTATGCTACAATTTTGTGGCTGTCTCCTTTAACGTGGTAGGTTTTGAAATTTGGGGAATCTACTCGGTGATGTTCGGGGACTAAATTGTGAGGAAGCTTGCTTTGTAGCTTTGCTTCGGTCATAATAGAGCCGAAGAGTTCTTTTGGAGAGATGGTCGGCTTTTGCTGACCATCTCTTGTTTCTATCTTTATTCTTCTCATACTGCTAATTTTTTTGTTCTTATCTTTAGGTAAAGTTTTTCGCTTTCGGTGAGGAAGGGAACGTTCTGTAGGGTGGTGTTTGTTTGTACCTGCCCTTGTTTTGCAAAGGTAATCATTTTTGCGAGAAAATGAATCCAAGCAGACATCTTTGTGA